>JAEEGL014238878.1_pt1 | contig 99669 bp, 85 predicted proteins | sample 9134231 | NCBI WGS metagenome assembly JAEEGL01 (sample SAMN16246548, study PRJNA631951) | gut metagenome | biome: gut microbiome; feature: rumen; material: fiber-attached | host: Bos | place: Iran: Karaj | collected 2018-10 | reverse complement strand
GGAATTTGAACAACATACCGCCATCCTTAAAAACGGTGACCCGGTCAACTGTATCCATCCATAGCCGCTCATCAAAATGCTCCAGCAGCTGATCCATCTCCCGGAGCCGGAACATAAAAGCGCCAATGGCATCAGCCTTATTGTGATATGGGAATGTGAAGTCAATAAGCACTTCGACGTAACGATGGAAAGATTGGTCAAGGAGATTCAACGATTACCTTGAAATTTAACGATTACCCTCAAATCTAACGATTACTCCCTCGAAGCAGCAATACAAAGCCTATAAAACGCAGAAAAGCCGTCCCGGAAATCACTCAAGGACGGCTCTTTTTATATGCAAAAGCGAGGGAAGCCTTTGATTTCAAAGGGTTTCTTGCTCAAAAAGGAAAAGCACGGTTTCAATCAAAGAAACCGTGCTTTTATGGTTGCGGAGGCAGGATTTGAACCGCGTCGTCGCGGGCTGCGCTCAATCGTTTCCGCGTCTTGTAACACTTGCTTTCGCGAAAGCTCATCCGCTTCGCCGCTCCTCCTTTCCCCAAAAAGTCTAAAGGACTTTTTGGGGACCCCGATAGAGAGGTCGCAGGTTTTAAAACCACATAAGCAAAAGAAATGCACCCACCAAACGGTGAGTGATTTCCTTTGGTTGCGGAGGCAGGATTTGAACCTGCGGTCTTGCATTTTCATTGCGACGAAAATGTTGCGGTCGGCTCGGCGGATCTGACAGTCCACCGGACTGTCATTCAACACCGCCTCACCCTCCGGGTATTCGCCCTTCGGTCTCATAACCTGAGCCGTAAGATTTATTCCCGGCTCACACCACAAAAAAGAACTCACCCATCGATGATGGGTGAGTTCTTCTGGTTGCGGAGGCAGGATTTGAACCGCGTCGTCGCGGGCTGCGCTCAATCGTTTCCGCGTCTTGTAACACTTGCTTTCGCGAAAGCTCATCCGCTTCGCTGCTCCTCCTTTCCCCAAAAAGTCTTTTGGACTTTTCGGGGACCCCGTTTTTGAGGTCGCAGGTTCTGCACTTGCATAAAAAAGAGAATCACCCACCTGACAGTGAGTGATTTCCTTTGGTTGCGGAGGGAGGATTTGAACCTCCGACCTCCGGGTTATGAGCCCGACGAGCTACCGAACTGCTCTACTCCGCGATATCTGATTGCTAATTCATTATACACGGTTTTTTTTATTTGTCAAGATAATTATTGAGGTCGTTAATGTTTGACAGTGTTTTAAAATAATGATAAAATTAGACATATTCTTAAACGGAGTTGATAATATGACCGATGAGAGATTAAAGGAACTTCTCAGCGAAGCCGGAAAATATGAATTGAACGATGAAGCGCGCGCGAAGGAAGAGGGCTCGTTTATAGATCTTCCCTGCGGCAACACTCATTATGAAATAAGAGGAGAGGGCGAGCTGTGCGTGCTTGTTCACGGCTATGCTACTCCGTATTATATCTATGATAAAGTCGCCGATTCGCTTGTTGAAAACGGCTGTAAAATTCTCCGTTACGACCTGCTCGGCAGGGGACTTTCCGAAAGAGTGAAAGCCGATTACACTCCCTCGCTTTTTGCCACCCAGCTTCGTGAACTTACACAGGCGCTTTTCGGCGAGGAAAAGTTTTATCTTTTCGGTACCTCAATGGGCGGTACGATTACAACCGCTTTCTGCGCGGCTTATCCCGGCTATGTCAAAAAACTTGTTCTCCTCGCACCCGCGGGAATGGATACATTCAAGCCTCCGTTTTATATGTATCTCAGCATTATTCCCGTTATAGGCAAAATCGTTTTCAATGTTATCGGCAACAAAACCCTTACCGTTGGCTGCGCGAGGGAGCTTAAATATTCAAAGGACGAGTATGACTATTACATTACCTCCTTCGCGAACTCAATCAAATATAAGGGCTTCCTCAAATGCACGCTGTCGAGTCTCAAAAATACCATTATGAAAACCAAGGAAGACACAAAATACTATATCAAAACCGCGGAGCAGGGCATTGAAACGCTCTGTCTGTGGGGCACGGAAGATATAACCATGCCGATTTATCAGAGCGAAAGGTTCAGGGAAGTTATGCCCGACGCGGAGTATCATGAATTCGACGGTTCGGGTCACATTTTCCTTTATGATGAGGGCGAGAGAACAATGAAATTTGTTCTTCCTTTCCTCGGAAAAGAGAGTTAAAGAACGGTGAAAAGAGAAGATAGAATAGCAAATTACGAAAGGCTTTTTGACGAGACAACCAAAGCGGTAAATGATTTTGAAGAAGCGTTAGAAACATTTAAAGCGGCTCAGAATAACCTGAAAAAACTCGACAAATATCTTTCGGGCAAACAGTGGATGAGCGATTTTGAAGCGGCTGAAAACGGCAAAATACCAAAGAATCTTAAATGCGGAGTTCTGTCCGAGGACGGCATTTACAACCTGCTTGAAAAGAACTCGGAACTTATTGAAAGCGTAAAAGAATTTGCCGCGAAGGAGTGTGACAAATGAAAATAACCGCGCTTGTTGAAAACACATCCGACGGCGTTCTGAAGGCAAAGCACGGGCTTTCGCTCTATATTGAAACAGCGGGGCACAAAATCCTTTTTGACCTCGGCCCCGATAAAACAGTATTCGCGAACGCCGAAAGAATCGGCGTTGACCTCAAGGCGGTTGATACCGTAATAATTTCTCACGGCCATTTCGACCACGGCGGACCGCTCAAAGATTTTCTCGCAATCAATACAAAAGCGAAGGTCTATATACAGAGAACCGCTTACGAACCGCATTACTCAAAAGCGGGGCTTCTGAAAATAAACATCGGAATTGACAAATCAACCGCGGGTAATCCGAATGTCGTGCTGCTTGACGGCGATTATAAAATTGACGACGAGCTCTCACTCTTCGTTTCGAAAGCCGAGGACAAACTTAAATCGGACGCCAACAAGGCGCTTTTCAAAGCGGACAGTCCCGACGATTTCCGCCACGAGCAGAATCTGCTTATTCACGGCGAAAAAGATGTTCTTTTTACCGGCTGCGCCCATTCGGGAGTGGTGAGCATTCTTGAAAGCGTTCCCGCACGCCCTGCTTACTGCATAGGCGGATTCCATGTTTATAACCCCGTCAACAGAAAGACCGTTCCCGTTAATCAGCTTGAGTTCCTTTCACAATCCCTCAACGATTATTCCGATATCATATTCTATACCTGCCACTGCACGGGCAAAAAGGCGTTCGATTATCTGAGCGGCAGGCATAAAAACATAAGATATATTTCGGCAGGGAATGTGCTCGAAATATAAGGGCAAAATAATACGGAGTGTACCGCGGTACACTCCGTTGATTCGTTTTATAAGGATTTAAGCGTTTCCATTACATAATCGCCGAACTCCTCGCAGGTGCAACCGTCGCTGCGTCCGGTGATTTTAAGTTTCTTTTCGGTAATCATGCAGATATCAAGCGCTTTTTCGAGTTTGTCCGCTTCCGCCTGCCTGCCGATGTGCGAAAGGAGCATAACCGTTGCCCTGAGCATTGAGCAGGGGTCGGCATACGTGCCTCTGCCTTCCTTAATCATACGGGGAGCGGAGCCGTGAATCGCCTCAAACATCGCGTATTTTTTGCCTATGTTCGCGCTGCCCGCGGTGCCGACGCCGCCCTGGAACTCAGCCGCTTCGTCGGTGATTATGTCGCCGTAGAGGTTGGGCAGAACAAACACCTTGAAATCGTGGCGTCTCTTTTCGTCAATAAGCTTCGCTGTGGTTATATCGATATACCATTCGTCCGTAGTGATTTCGGGATATTTCTCTCCGATTTCCTTGCAGAGTTTAAGGAATTTGCCGTCGGTGGTCTTTATGACATTAGCCTTCTGAATAATGGAAACTCTGTTTTTGCCGTTTCTTCTCGCGTAGTCATAGGCAAGGCGCGCAATTCTCTGTGTGCCTTCAGTTGTTGTTACAACAAAATCCATTGCGAGGTCGTCGGTTACATTGACACCCTTTGAGCCGACCGCGTAGGCGCCCTCGGTGTTTTCACGGAAGAAAGTCCAGTCAATATCCTGCTCGGGAATCTTAACGGGGCGTACATTTGCGAAAAGGTCAAGCGCCTTTCTCATAGCGACATTCGCGCTTTCGATGTTTGGCCACGGGTCGCCCGCCTGAGGCGTGGTTGTGGGTCCTTTGAGAATAACCGGGCACTGCTTTAACTCCTCGAGAACATCATCGGGAATCGCCTTGTTGCACGCAACGCGGTTTTCTATTGTGAGACCGTCAATATATTTGAATTCGACCTTTCCGCTTTTAATTTCATCGTCAAGGATGAACGCGAGAACTCTCGCCGCTTCCCTGGAAATAATCGGACCTATTCCGTCGCCGCCGCAGATGCCGATTGTGAGCTTGTCGAGTTTTGCGTAATCGATAAAATCGCCCTGCGCTTTGATGGCTTCGCTTCTCGCGTCCTGTTCGCGGATAAGCGCCTCAAACTTTTCAACCGCCGCTTTTATCTGTTCCTGAGTCATGTGTTGTTGCCTCCTTTTGCTTTTGTGTAATTGAGAAGTCCGCCTTCGAGAATCATCGATTTCTGTCTGTCGGAATAATCATAACTGAGTTTGTATTCTTCGCCTTTTGTTTTGTTTGTTAAAACAACTTCACCGCCGTTTTCGATTGCCTCGCGGATTGACGGCAGTTCAAGAACATCGCCCTGAGATATTCTGTCATAGTCATCGGGATTCGAGAATGTGAAGGGCATAATTCCCGCGTTGATAAGATTCGCGCAATGTATACGGGCAAAAGATTTCGCGATTACCGCCTTTATTCCGAGATAGAGCGGAACGAGGGCGGCGTGCTCTCTTGAGGAGCCCTGACCGTAGTTTGAACCGCCTATAATGAAGCCCTTGCCTTCCGCCTTGCAGTTTTCCGCGAAATGCTCATCACACTGGCGGAAGCAGAAATTCGAAAGATAGGGAATGTTTGAACGGTAGGGGAGTATTTTCGCTCCGGCGGGCATAATGTGGTCTGTTGTGATGTTGTCGCCGACTTTGAGTATCGCCTTTGCCTCAATGTTTTCGGGCAGGGGAACGCTTGTCGGGAAAGGTTTTATATTCGGACCGTATTTTATTTCAACACCGTCCGCCTCGCTTTCGGGGGCGGGCTTTTCAATGAGATTGTCATTGATGATAAAAGAATCGGGCATCTTTATTTCGGGCATTTCTCCGAGTGTGCGCGGGTCGGTGAGAACGCCGGTGAGAGCGGATGCCGCGGCAGTTTCGGGGCTGAGCAGATAAATTCCCGCATCGGCTGTGCCCGAGCGGCCTTCGAAGTTTCTGTTGAATGTTCGCAGTGACACGCCCTGTGATTGCGGCGACTGACCCATTCCGATACACGGTCCGCACGCGCATTCAAGAAGTCTCGCGCCTGCCGAAAGGATATCCGAAAGCGCGCCGTCAAGTGAAAGCATATTGAGCACCTGCATTGAGCCGGGGCTTATCGTGAGACTGACATTCGGTGCGATTTTTTTGCCTTTGAGTATTGCCGCAACCTTGAGCATATCGAAAAGCGAGGAGTTTGTGCAGGAGCCGATGCAGACCTGACTGATTTCGATATTGCCTATTTCCTCAACGCTTTTTACATTATCGGGCATGTGGGGCATAGCGGCGAGAGGAACGAGTTCGTCGAGATTGATATCGATTATTTCGTCATACTGCGCGTCGCTGTCGGAGGAGAGTTCAACCCAGTCGTTCTCTCTTCCCTGAGCCGCCATAAACGCCTTTGTGATTTCATCCGACGGGAAAACGGAAGTCGTCGCGCCGAGTTCAGCGCCCATATTTGTGATTGTGGCTCTTTCGGGAACGGAGAGAGTCTTTACGCCTTCTCCGCCGTATTCGATTATTTTGCCGACGCCGCCTTTGACGGACATTATCTGAAGCACCTTGAGAATAATATCCTTGGCGCTGACCCACGGCTTGAGCGATCCGCTCAAACGCACAAGGGTCATTCTGGGCATTGTGGTAAAGTATTCGCCGCCGCCCATCGCCACGGCAACATCAAGTCCGCCCGCGCCGATTGCGAGCATACCTAAACCGCCGCCCGTGGGGGTATGGCTGTCCGAGCCGATAAGAGTCTTGCCGGGAATACCGAAGCGCTCAAGGTGAACCTGGTGGCAGATTCCGTTACCCGGTTTTGAGAAAAGCAGACCTCTCTTTTTCGCGCAGCTCTGAATGAAACGGTGGTCGTCGGCGTTTTCAAAGCCGGTCTGCAGAGTGTTGTGGTCGATATAAGCGACGGACAGTTCGGTTTTTACCCTGTCAATTCCCATTGCCTCAAACTCAAGATAAGCCATTGTGCCCGTGGCGTCCTGAGTGAGAGTCTGGTCGATTCTCAGACCTATTTCGGTGCCTGGAATCATTTCACCGCTGACAAGGTGATTTTTAATGATTTTCTGTGCTATGGTAAGACCCATATACTTACCTCCAAAGTATAAATTCAAATGAGTTCTTTTCGGTACACATCGGATGATAATGTATTATTAAGAACTTTTAAATCAAAAATAATTTTATAATCATTGTAAAATATTGTCAAGGGTAAAGAGTGAAAAATAAACTTTTATGAAATCACAAAATATTGTATTTTACTGTTGATTTAATAACAATATAATGTTATAATATAAAAGATTATCGAGTGATTTTATAAATTTTCACGGATTGAGAGGAACAGAAATGCCCAACACAACAAAACAGGGAGGAAAGGCGTCCGGCGCGTCTTCGTCAAAAGCCAAAAAACCGTCTGTGCCCGATATAGGCAAAAAGCCCCAGCAAAAAAAACCTGCGAAGGCGGCTCAGACATCTTCAAATGTAAAAAAAGAAGTTAAAAAAGAATCCGAAGAAAAAATGTCAACCGCCGGCAGGCAGAAACTTGCCATTACATTTTTCGCCGTAGGTCTGCTTCTTTTCTTTGTAGCCGTAATCAAGGGTGAGAGCGGCTGGTTCGCCATACATAATTTCAGTTTCCGTATATTCGGGCTGTGTATGTATGTGCTTCCCGTTATCTTTTTTTATCTCGCCTTTGTCTATGCGAAAAACAAATCAATCGGTTCCGCCGCCGCCAATCTTACGGGCGGAGGTCTGTTTACAGTGTTCGCCTGTATGCTCGTGCATATTATATCAAAGCTCGGCGCGATTACGGACGCGGGTGAGAAATATCTTTCCTCCGTGGCTGTTTCACAGCAGATAAAAGATGTGTGGGCGAGCGAAAAACCGAATTTCTCGGGCGGCACAATCGGCGCTTCTCTCGGCGGAGCGCTCGCGAGATTGCTCGGTCAGACGGGCTCGGTCATTATCCTTGTTGTGCTTATTGTTGTAATCGTAATGTTCATTACGGGTATGACTCTGGGCGGAGTGTTCCGCACCGTTACAAAGCCCGTTAAAAAGGTCAACTCAATGACCAACGAAAGATTTGAGCAGAGGGCGGAAAAACGCGAACAGCGTGAGCAGGAGGAAGCGGAGCAGAGGGAGAAAAAGAAGTTTGAGCCTCCCGTGACCGATTCCGAAAAGCAAAAGAAAAAGAGCGGCAAATTTGAGGATGAATATGTCACAGACGAGTCAACCTTCAAAATCCGCGGCGACGGCGAAAAAGCCCCCGTTTCGGGTATGAACATTCCCGTTGTTCTCGTTGACAAAACAGCTGCGGCGGCATCTGCTGCCGCCGTCATCGCGAAGCAGGCGGTCGCCAAAACCCAAGAGACAAAGCCCGCTTCCGATAGCGCGAAACCCAAACCCGCGAAAGAGCAGAGCGCCGTTCATAAAAATTACAGGAAACCTCCTCTTGACTGCCTTGAGGTAAGGGGGTCGGGTGTAAGTCAGAACAGCGACGCCGAAATAAACGCCGTTGCTCAGAAACTTATTAACACACTCGAAAGTTTCGGCGTAAAGGCAAAAATCGTAAATATCTGCCGCGGTCCTTCCGTAACGAGATATGAGATTGAGCCCGATATCGGTATAAAAATCAGCAAAATCACCCGTCTTGCCGATGATATCGCTCTTCGCCTCGCGGCGTCGGGTGTCAGAATAGCCGCGATTCCCAATAAAACAGCCATCGGTATTGAGGTGCCCAACCGCAGCCGCGACACAGTCGGTATGCGCGAGTGCATCGATTCCTATGCCTTCAAGAATTCTTCAAGCAAACTCAATGTCGCGCTGGGCAAGGACATTGCGGGCAATATTATATGCACCGACCTTTCAAAAATGCCCCACCTTCTTATTGCGGGCACAACCGGCTCGGGTAAATCCGTCTGCCTTAACACCATGATTATCAGCATTCTCTATAACGCTTCGCCGGAAGAGGTGCAGATTGTTCTTATAGACCCCAAACAGGTTGAATTTATCGTTTATAACGGAATCGCGCATCTTGAAGTTCCCGTTGTTGCCAATCCGCGCAAAGCCGCCGGTGCTCTCGCCTGGGCTGTAAAGGAAATGGAATCGAGATACAGCAGATTCTCCGAGAAAGGCGTGCGCGATATAAACGGTTACAACAGACTTGCCGAAAAATATGACAATATTCCGAAAATGCCCCGTATTGTCATATTCATAGACGAGTTGTCGGATCTTATGATGGTAGCGCCCACCGAGGTTGAGGATTCAATCTGCCGTCTGGCTCAGATGGCGCGTGCCGCGGGCATGCATCTTGTGGTTGCCACCCAGAGACCCTCTTCAAATGTTATTACCGGTGTAATCAAAGCGAACATTCCTTCGAGAATATCTCTTTCCGTTTCATCGGCAATTGATTCCAGAGTTATTCTCGACACTTCAGGAGCGGAAAAACTTCTCGGCAACGGAGATATGCTGTTTATGCCTATAGGTGAAAGTAAAGCAAAACGCCTTCAGGGCTGTTTTATTTCCGACGCGGAAGTTGAAAATGTTGTTGATTTCATCAAGCAGAATTCTCATGTAAGCTACAACGAGGATGTCATTCAGCAGATTGACTCTCTCGCCGCCGCAACGGAGAGCCCGAAGAAGAAAGGCAGTACACTTATTGAAGATTCTGAGGAAAGCAGCGGTCCGAGCGCCGATATTATAAAAGCGCTTGAGGTGCTTATTCCCGCGGGCAAGGCGTCCACAACCTACCTTCAGAACAAACTCGGCTGGGGCTACCCGAAGGCAGCCAGAACCATGAACGAACTTGAGGAGTGCGGTTATATAGCGCCCAAAGAGGGCAACAAGGAGCGCCGCGTTCTCATTACGCTTCAGCAGTTCTATGAAATGAACGCTTCAAATGACGGAATAAAAGCGCCTGTTTCAACATCTATTACCGAAGAAACTCCTGCGGAAATACCTTCGTTTGAAGATAACAATTACGATGAACCCGTTGAAGAAGAACAGGTTTACGAAGAACCCGTTTATGATGAGCCTGTATATGAAGAACCCGAAGAATCCTTTGAGGACGAAACTCCCGAAGAGCCGGAAATAATTGACGAAGAGGACTTCTTTGACGAGCCTGATGAACCGGATTATCCCGATGAACCCGACCCCGATGATGAGGAGTATATCGATGATTCCGGGGATGAGAAAGAGGTCGATGATTCCGATGAGCCGGACGATTTTGACGAGGATATTCCCTTTGTGAATTACGACGATGTTCTCGGCTATGACGAGGAAGAGCATCCGGGAAGCGATGAGGATTTTGATTTCAATTCACTTGACTGACAGTGAGGATTGATTTATGCCGTTTCTGCCCGTGACAAAAGAAGAGTGCGACAATCTCGGGTGGGACTCTCCCGATTTTGTGTATGTAAGCGGTGACGCCTATGTCGATCACCCTTCATTCGGCTCGGCTATTATCACGAGAGTGCTCGAAAACGCGGGCTTTAAAGTCGCGTTTTTAGCCCAGCCGGACTGGCGCTCCAAAACCGATTTTATGCGCTTCGGCAGGCCGAAATACGGCTTTTTCGTCAGCGGCGGAAATGTCGATTCCATGGTCGCTCACTATACGGTCGCAAAGAAAAAACGAGCGGACGACGCCTATTCCCCGGGCGGAAAAAACGGAAAACGCCCGGACAGAGCGGTTATTGTTTACTGCAACAGAATAAGGGAGGCCTACGGCGATATACCGATTGTTATCGGCGGTCTGGAGGCGTCCCTGCGCCGTTTTGCTCATTATGATTACTGGGATGATAAAATACGCCGATCTGTCCTTTTCGACAGTTCGGCTGATCTTATTTCATACGGTATGGGCGAACGCTCCACGGTGGAAATCGCCGAGCGCCTCGCTTCGGGCGAAAGCGTTGATTCAATTACCGATGTAAGAGGATCCTGTTACGCGGTCGACGTGCGCTTTACTCCTTACGGAGCAAGGGAGTGCCCGTCGTTTGAAAATGTATGTGCTTCAAAAAAAGAGTACGCAGTCTCCTGCAGAATCCAGCAGGATGAGCAGGATTTTTTCAGGGGTAAAACCGTTATTCAGAGGCACGGCAACAAGATGCTTGTGCAGAATCCTCCGGCTCTCCCGCTTGAACAGGATGCTCTGGATAAGGTATATTCCCTGCCTTATATGAGGGCGTATCATCCGATGTATGAAACCGAGGGCGGTGTGCCCGCGCTTAAAGAGGTCAAATTTTCCGTCACACACAACCGCGGCTGCTTCGGCGCCTGCAATTTCTGCTCCCTCGCTTTTCACCAGGGCAGGTACATTACAACGAGAAGCAAGGAATCCGTTCTTGAGGAAATAAAACTTCTTACAAAACTACCCGATTTCAAGGGCTATATTCACGATGTTGGCGGTCCCACCGCGAATTTCAGGCATCCGTCCTGCAAGGGGCAGGAGGAAAGGGGACTTTGCAAGGGCAAAAAGTGTCTCGCTCCCTATCCTTGCAAAAATCTCGACGCCGACGAAAGCGAATATCTCGACCTGCTCAGAAGCGCCCGCTCGCTTCCGAAAGTCAAAAAGGTGTTTGTGCGCTCGGGCATAAGATTCGATTATGTTATGCAGGATAAAAACGACGCTTTCCTCCGGGAACTCGTAGCGCACCATATAAGCGGTCAGCTCAAAGTCGCACCCGAGCACTGCAGTGCTTCTGTTCTCGATAAAATGGGAAAACCGCATATTGACGCGTATATCTCATTCAGAAAAAGATATTTTGAACTGAGCAAAAAAGAGGGCAAGGAGCAGTATATTGTTCCCTATCTTATGTCGTCCCATCCCGGCAGTACTCTTAAGGATGCCGTGGAACTCGCGCAGTTTATCAAAAGAGAGAATCTTCACCCCGAGCAGGTGCAGGATTATTATCCGACGCCCGGAACAATTTCAACCTGCATGTATTATACGGGGCTTGATCCGTACACAATGGAACCCGTATATGTCGCCAAAGATCCGCACGAAAAGGCAATGCAGAGGGCGCTTATGCAGTATTTCAACCCGAAAAACCGCGCCCTCGTCGAGGAGGCGCTCAGAAAAGCGGGCAGGCAGGATTTAATCGGAAATTCCGAAAAATGTCTGATTAAGCCGTCCGCTCATAAGCAAATTAACAGAACAGACCCCCGCGCAAAGAGGAATTACAATGCCGCAAAAAAGAAAAGGTAAAAAAAGAATACTTGCGGTTCTGATTGCCGTTGCGGTTATTGTTGCCGCTTCGGCTCTGCTTCAGCGTTTTCTGCCTTCGTTTTCCAAAGCGGATGACTATGTCTCCTCCGTTTACAACGAGGTCGGTCAATCACTGGGACTCACAGAGGGCGTTGATGACGGTTTATATGTCAGATTTATTGATGTGGGGCAGGGCGACTGCGAACTTATTGTCTGCGACGGCAAGGTTATGCTCATTGACGCGGGCGAGTTCGGCAACGAAACAAAAGTTATAAACACGCTCAAAGGCCTCGGAATCAAAACCATAGATTACGCCGTTGCAACTCATCCTCATTCCGACCATATCGGCGCTCTGGCTGAAGTTCTGGCGGAGTTTACGGTCAGGAATTATCTTACTTATAAACTTCCCGCGGAACTTGTTCCCGATGCTTACTATTACACAAAACTCGTTTGCGAAATTGAAGAGGCAGGCGCGAATACCGTTTACGCAAAGCCCGGTATGATATTTATGCTCGGAGGGGCGAAGGTGACCGTTGTAGGCCCCGTTGATGTTTCGGACAATCTCAACAATATGTCGATTGTTCTGCGGGTTGATTACGGCAACACATCATATCTCTTTGAAGGTGACGCCGAAAGGGAGGAGGAACTCGGTATTATCGCCTCCGGCGCTGATGTTGACTGCGATGTACTTAAAATCGGTCACCACGGCGGAGACAGTTCAACAAGCGACGAATATTTAAAGGCGGTAACTCCCGGCATTGCCGTGATAAGCTGCGGAAAAAGCAACGATTACGGTCATCCTCACGACACCGTTTTAAGACGCCTTTCGCTGTTTACCGAAAACATTTACCGCACCGACATTTATTCCGATATTGTCGTTTCGTCTGACGGCAAAACATATAAAGTAACTTACGCGGATAAATAAAACACCTAAGACAAAAATTCAATAAAAATTCACAGAGATTGTTCAATTTACTATTGAATAATCTCTATTATTATTATATAATTAATAAATGTGTAATCGGGAAAGAGGTGAGCGGAATTGACGGCTGAAAACAAAAAACCGTCTTATATAATTGATAACGGTATAATAGAAAAGCAGCGTGAATATTCATCGCTCGTCTCAACTCTTATTTCCAATCTTTATCCCGCCGGGGCGAAGGCGTTTGTTCATACATACGGCTGTCAGGGTAATGTCGCCGACGGCGAGCGCCTTGAAGGCATGCTTGTTGAAATGGGCTATGAACTTGTTGACAGCTCCGAAAACGCCGATTTGATTCTCTACAACACCTGCGCCATACGCGAGCACGCCGAGGACCGCCTTTACGGGAATGTCGGCGCGTTAAAGGGAATGAAGAGCGCGAACCCCAATCTCAAAATTCTGCTCTGCGGTTGTATGATGCAGCAAAAGCACGCCGCCGAAAAGATAAAAAAGAGTTATCCGTTTGTGGATATAGTTTTCGGCACTCACGCGGTTTACAGACTTCCCGAACTGCTTTACAGAAATCTCACTTCGGGCAAGCGCGTGTTTGAAATTACAGATGAAGACGGCTCAATAGCCGAGAATCTTCCCGTTCACCGGGACAGCAGTTTTAAAGCGTGGCTTCCCATAATGTACGGTTGCAACAACTTCTGCTCATATTGCGTGGTTCCCTATGTCAGGGGCAGAGAGCGCAGCAGAGAACCGGAAGATGTTATAGCGGAAGCAAGACATCTTGTAAAACTCGGCTATAAGGATATAACCCTGCTCGGTCAGAATGTGAATTCCTACGGCAAGGGCACGGATTACAATTTTGCGAGGCTGCTTAGTGAAATAAACGAGATTGAAGGGGATTTCCGAATCCGCTTTATGACCTCCCACCCGAAGGATTGCACTTTCGAACTGCTTGACACAATGGCTCGGTGCGATAAAGTCGCGAAGCACCTTCATCTGCCGTTTCAGTCCGGCAACAACCGTGTGCTCAAAGAGATGAACAGAGGTTATACAAGGGAAAAATATTTAGAGCTTCTCTCCTACGCTTACAAGGTTATGCCCGACCTGTCGGTTACAAGCGATGTCATAGTCGGCTTCCCCGGCGAAACTTATGAGGAGTTTCTCGACACGGTCTCCCTTGTGCGTGAAGCGGGATTTACATCGATGTACACATTTATCTTTTCCTCCAGACCGGGCACTAAAGCGTCTCTTATGGATGACCCCGTATCGAGAGAGGAAAAGGGCAGGTGGTTCAAGGAACTGACCGACGCTCAGGAAGAAATAGCCGACTCGCGCACAACAAAGATGATAGGCAAAACCTACAGAGTTCTTTGCGAGGGCATCAGCAAGGGCGGTCTTATTGAGGGCAGAACAGAAGGTAATATTATTATCGAGTTCCCCGGTTCACCCGATTTGATAGGCAGTTTTAGAAATGTTAAAGTTTCAGAGTCGCTTATCTGGATTCTCAGGGGCGAACTCGTGAATGAATAAAAAGAAGGAGTATATTATGGATTTAATTACAAAAACAAGAGAACTCGGAGCGCTTCTTCAGCAGGATGAGCGCTATCTCAAACTTATGGAAGCGCAGAAGAAAAATGAGGCGGACAGTGAACTCAACGAGCTCATTTCAAAAATCCAGCTGGTTCAGATGTCGTTCCAGCATGAGGCTTCAAAGGAAGACAGAGACGAGCAGAAACTTGCCGAGTACGACAAGGAGTTCGGTCAGCTTTACGCTCAGGTTATGGAAAATGAGAATATGAAAGCTTATGAAGCCGCAAGGGCTGAAATTGACAGCCTTATGACATATCTTACCGGCATTCTCGGAATGTGCCTGCAGGGCGCGGACCCCGAAACATGCGAGCCTCCTCAGGAGGGCTGCAACGGTAACTGCGAAGGCTGCAGCGGCTGCAATTAATCTGATTATTATCTGAAAGGCACGGATTGGCAAAAATGGCGGAACTTACTCCGATGATGAAACAGTATCTGGAAGTCAAAAAACAGTTTCCGGACACTATACTTATGTTCAGACTCGGCGACTTCTATGAAATGTTTTTTGAAGACGCCGTCACCGCCTCGAGGGAACTTGACCTTGTTCTCACAGGGCGTGACTGCGGGCAGGAGGAACGCGCCCCTATGTGCGGCGTTCCGTTCCACAGTGTCGATCCGTATATTGCCAAACTTGTTCAGAGGGGATATAAAGTAGCCATCTGCGAACAGATGGAGGATCCCGCTCTCGCAAAAGGAATCGTTAAACGCGATGTTACCAGAATCGTCACTCCCGGCACGGTTATTGAAAGCACAATGCTCGACGAGGGCAAAAACAATTATCTCGCCTGTATTTATACTTCCAAAAACAATGTTGCCGTCTGCTTTGTCGATGTTTCCACCGGTAAACTCGGGCTTACATCCTTCATTAGAAGGGGAGCGGAGAAAAAACTTATCAACGAACTCGGCAGATATGTGCCGACCGAGGTTATATTGAACCCCGCTTCGCTGAAACTTAAAGAGGTCATCTCATTTATCACTTCAAGAATCAACGCCGTTACTGAAAACCTCGATGAGGAGGCGTTTGATTACGCTGAAAACGAAAAGACCGTTCTTGAGCATTTCAAAAAGATTTCCGCCGATGAACTCGGGCTTTCCGAAAACCCGGAAGCGGTTTGCGCTCTCGGCGCGGCTCTCGGTTATTTAAAACATGTTCAGAAAACCGGGCTTGAAAACATCAATGAGATTGATTTTTACGGCAGCGCTAACTTCATGCGCCTTGATGTTTCAACACTCCGCAATCTTGAAATTGTGGAGACAATGCGCAACCGCGAAAAGAAGGGCTCCCTTCTCTGGGTTCTTGACAAAGCGAAAACCTCAATGGGCAAAAGAATGCTCAGAAACTGGCTTGAACAGCCGCTTATGAATATAGCGAAAATAACACGCCGTCACGCCGCCGTTGATGAAATGGTAAATAATCCCTCGCTCAGAAGCGACATCCGTGAGGAACTTTCCGGTTGCCGTGATATTGAAAGAATTATCACAAGAATCCTTTACGGCAGCGCCAACGCGCGTGAACTGCGCGCGCTGAGTTCTTCAGCCGTTCATCTTCCGCCGTTAAAGAATTTAACGGAAAACTGCAAAAGCAATCTCATAAGTGAACTGAGCGCGGAAATTGATACGCTTGAAGACACAGCGGCTCTCATTGACGCCGCGATTGTCGAGGAACCGCCTTTTTCCGTTCGTGAAGGCGGAATGATTAAAGAGGGCTTCAATGAGGAACTTGATTCCCTTCGCAATATCGTAAACAACGGCAAGGGCTTTATTGCCGATATACAGCAGCGTGAGCAGGAAAAAACAGGAATAAAGAAACTGAAAATCGGTTATAACCGCGTTTTCGGTTACTATATTGAAATTTCTAATTCTTTCAAGGAGCTAGTGCCCGAAACTTATATACGAAAGCAAACTCTTACCAACTGTGAAAGATATATTACTCAGGAATTAAAAGATCTTGAGGCAAAGGTTTTAGGCGCGCAGGAAAGAATCGTAAAACTTGAGTTTGAAATATTTGACGAGGTTCGCAGAAAAACCGCGGAAGAGCTCCGCAAGGTTCAGAAAACCGCCGCCGCTGTCGCCGCGCTGGATGTCATCTGTTCCTTCGCACAGTGCGCCTCGGAATATAACTATATAAGACCGGATATCTGCGAAAGCGGTATTATCAAAATAAGCGACGGCAGACATCCCGTTGTTGAACGGATGGTTACCGATTCGCCTTTTGTTCCCAACAACACCGGATTAAACTGTGACGACTGCCGTTGCGCGATTATTACCGGACCGAATATGGCCGGTAAATCAACCTATATGCGTCAGGTCGCGCTTATCTGCCTTATGGCTCAGGCAGGCTCTTTTGTTCCCGCGTCCTCCGCCGTGCTCGGCATTGTTGACGGAATCTATACAAGAATAGGCGCTTCCGATGATCTCACCGCCGGTCAGTCAACATTTATGGTCGAGATGAACGAGGTCGCCTCCATTCTCAAAAACGCCACATCGGACAGTCTGATTGTTTTTGATGAAATCGGCAGAGGCACTTCCACCTTTGACGGTATGAGCATAGCGAGAGCCGTGCTTGAATATTCGGCGGACAAATCAAAGCTCGGCGCGAAAACGCTGTTTGCCACTCATTACCACGAACTGACGGAACTTGAAAACTGCATTTCTGGCGTGCGCAATTTCAATATTGCCGTAAAGAAGCACGGCGATGACATAACCTTCCTCAGACGAATTGTCAGAGGTCCCGCGGACGGCAGCTACGGCATAGAGGTCGCAAAGCTCGCCGGCGTGCCCGTAAATGTGGTTGAAAGGGCAAAAGTGATTCTCGGGGAACTTGAAAAGAACGAAGGCGCTTCAGCCGTTCCCGTTCTGAACAGGATAGTAGATGAGGAGGAGAACCTTCAGATTTCACTTTCATCCTCGGGAAGCGAAGCGATTATAAGTAAACTCAAAAATATTGATGTCAATACACTTACACCTATTGAAGCGCTCTCGCTTCTCTATCAGCTTTCAGCCGATGCGGGTGCGCTGTAAATAAACCGAAAGGAGTGAGCCGATGCCTAAAATCAATGTTCTTCCGAAATCTCTCGCGGAACTCATAGCCGCGGGCGAGGTCGTTGAGCGCCCGGCGTCGGTTGTTAAGGAACTCCTTGAAAACTCGATTGACGCGGGTGCGAAAAACATTACCGTTGAAATTAAAAACGGCGGTATTTCCTATATCCGCATAACCGACGACGGCAGCGGCATAGAGCGTGAGGATATCAGAAACGCTTTTTTAAGCCACGCCACAAGCAAAATTTCCACAAGCGAAGACTTAAACTCAATTTTTACTCTCGGTTTTCGCGGCGAGGCGCTTGCCAGCGTAGCCGCCGTTTCAAAAGTCGAGGTTCTGACCCGCACGGCGGATGAGGAGTTCGGCACAAGATACTGCATTGAATCCGGCGAGGAGGTTCTGCTTGACGACGCGGGCTGTCCTCTCGGCACAACCATTGTTGTACGCGATCTTTTTTACAGCACCCCCGCGAGAATGAAATTCCTCAAAAAGGATGTAACCGAAGGCAACACCGTAGCGGGCGTGGTTGACAGAACCGCTCTGTCCCATCCCGAAATATCCTTCAGGTTTATCCGCGAGGGCAGGCAGACTCTTATTACGGGCGGAAAGAACGATCTGCTTTCAACAATCCGTGAGGTTATCGGAAAGGATTTTGCCGACAGTCTCATTCCCGCTTCATCCGAAACGGACGGCGTGAAGGTCAGCGGTTATATCTCCGTTCCCCACGCTTCAAGGCCTAACAGAAACATGCAGTTTTTCTTCATTAACGGCAGGCAGATAAAAACGGGCACGGGAAGCGCCGCGCTGAGCGAAGCGTATAAGAATTCTATTATGGTCGGTAAATTCCCTTCCTGTGTTCTCAACCTTGAAATATCACCGAACGCAGTCGATGTAAATGTTCATCCCGCAAAAACCGAGGTTCGTTTCTCAAATGAAAAGGCGGTTTTCAACGCGGTTTATTTCGCCTGCAAAAACGCTCTGACTCAGGACACATCCAGAGTTCAGTACAGTTCGAAACCCGCGGTTGATTTTTACGCGCCGATTGAAACCGCACCCGAGCAGATTAAAATTGAAAGCAGTCAGCCGAAGCCGGGCTTCTGGAATAACATCAGCGTCAAAGAGGTAAAGCCCGAAATAAAGAATGAAACCGCAAGCCCCGTTTTCAGCACTGTTGAACCCGTTGGGCTCGGAACAGATGAAAATGATATTCCCTCGCTTATTCCGGATCTGACAGCGGCGAAGCCCATACAATCCGATGTTACCGAAATAAAAAAAGAAATTCCTGCCGCCGATAATTCATTTGACGAAGAAAACTTCAGACTTATCGGCGAGGCGTTCAAAACATATATAATCGTCGAATACCGCGGAAAGCTTGTTGTAATTGACAAGCACGCCGCTCACGAGCGTATGATTTACGAAAAACTCAAGGCAACCCAAGGTGAAAGAACGCCTCAGTCATTGCTTTCTCCTGTTACCGTCACCCTTACAAAAGAGGAGTATTCCGCTGTTGTCTCAAACGCGGAGTTTCTCTCGGAGGCGGGTTTTGATATAAGCGATTACGGCGACGGAGTTGTCGCGGTAAATGAATGTCCGATGGAACTTTCGACTGATGATATTCCCGGTATTATTTCGGAAATAGCGGGCAGATTCACAGAAAAAAAGATGAATGTTGATTATGACAGAATAGACGATATTTTCCATTCCGTCGCCTGCAGAAGCGCCATTAAATCCGGCGATTTCACTTCTGTTCTCGAAATGGAAAGATTTGCGAAAAAACTGCTGTCGATGCCTTCAATCAGATACTGCCCGCACGGCAGACCCGTTCTGATTGAGATAACACGCAGGGAGTTGGAGAAGAATTTTGGCAGAATCTGAAAATGTGCTTGCGGTTGTCGGACCGACCGCTTCGGGTAAAACCCGGCTTGCCGTTGAACTGTGCAAACGCTTTGACGGTGAGGTTGTCTCCTGCGATTCAATGCAGATTTACAAGGATATGCGTATTGCCACTGCCGCCCCCACAGAAGAGGAAATGCAGGGCATAAAGCATCATCTCATCTGCTTTGCCGACCCTTCCGATGAGTTCAGCGTTAAGCGCTATTGCGAACTCGCGAACAACTGCATTGATGATATCATCAGAAGAGGCAAGGTGCCGGTTATAGCGGGCGGAACGGGACTTTATTTCTCTTCGCTTATTGACAATATTCAGTTTTCCGATGAGGAGACAGACGGCGAATACCGCCGTTACCTAAAGCAGAGGGCTGAAAATGAAGGGGCGCAGATTCTGCTCGACGAGCTTTATGAAATCGACCCCGAAACAGCGGACACTTTACATGTGAACAATGTCGGCAGAATCATAAGAGCGCTTGAGATTTATCACAATACCGGTATTACGATGAGTGAGAACAAACGTCTTTCAAAACTCAAAGGCAGTAAATACAATCCGTTCATTATCGGTCTTGACGCCGAAAACAGAGATTGTCTCTATAACAGAATAAACGCCCGTGTTGACCGTATGGTCGAGGACGGGCTTATTGAAGAAGCAAAAAACTATTACGGAAAATACAGCGGAAAAACATCGGTTCAGGCAATCGGCTACAAAGAACTCAAACCGTATCTTGACGGCGATGCCAGGCTCGATGAATGTCTGGAACAACTGAAACTGTCAACAAGGCACTACGCCAAAAGGCAACTTACCTGGTTCCGAAAGGACACCCGCGTTCATTTTCTTATGATAGATAAATATAAATCACCTGACTCGCTTACCGAAGCCGCAGTCAGTCTCATAAAGGAGGGCGATATGTTTGAACCTTAACAGCAAGCTTATTAAGGGCTTGATTGTTGCCGCGTGCGCTCTTGTTATTGTGTTTATATTCTTCAGGGCAGCGAGTATCATCTCCGAGGAATATGAAACCGTTTCCGCTGAGGAAACATCGGTTTTTGACACTCTTGACACAAAAGGTTTTATTGTCAGGGATGAAATAATGCTTTATAACTCCGGCGGCGGAACGGTTGTTTCAACGGCGAAAAACGCCCAGAAGGTAAACGCCGCCTCACAGGTTGCCATCACTTTCACAAGTTCCGAAGCCGCGAACGCCTATTCCCAGGTCGGCTACCTCGAGGAGGAACTTGAAAGCTATAAAACAATTTCCGAACAGACCGCGTTTACCAATATCGATATCACGGCTCTCGGCAATCAGATTTACAGCGATTTCGAAAATATCGAGGATGTAATCTACAGCGGCAACTATTCATCACTGAGCGACAGAAAACTTGACTATCTTGTGGATGTTTCGCGAAGGCAGATTTCTCTCGGCGCTTCGATTGACTGCAGCGATATAATTACTGTTCTTGATATGAACATTCAGCAGCTCAGGTCAAGGGCGGTCGCGCTCAACACCATCACAGCCGGCACCTCGGGATATTACGTGAGCACAATAGACGGCTATGAAGGCAGATTCGGAAGCGACGACCTCGAAAAAATAACCGTGAGCGACATTCAGAGCGTTATTGATTCCGAGCCCGAACCCATCGGCGAAAACTTTATCGGAAAAGTTGTTGAGGGCTTTTACTGGTATCTCACCTGTAAAATCAACACAATTGATTCAAACGCCGTTAAAGAGGGCAGCACGGTTTATATCATTGTCGGCAACACGAGCACCGAAAAAATCAAAACGGTGGTTTACAAAGTCAAAAAAGAAAACGACACCGACACTGTTCTGATTCTCAGGAGCAATCACATAAACGCCGAAATGCTTACATCGAGAATTGTCAATGTCAGAATAATCAAAAACGAGTACAGCGGACTTAAAGTTCCGCAGAAGGCGCTCAGGGTTATTGACGGCAACAAATACTGCTATGTAAGAGTCGGCAATGTGACAAAACTTCGTTATCTCAATGTTGTTTACAGCAACAAGGATTATGTGCTAGCCAGAGACGGCGGCGAAAACTATCCCGCCGCTCATCTCAAAAAGCACGATGAAATAATTCTCAACGGAAGGGGGCTCGGCGGCAGTGGATAACAAAAGATTTTCGGATATCGAGGAAAACTTAAAAGAAATAAATGAAACGATATCTCAGGCGGCTGTCAGATCCGGCAGAGATCCCGGTGATGTACGGCTTATGGCAGTCAGCAAAACCGTTGAGCCGGTTTATATCAACCACGCGATTGAGTGCGGTATCGGACTTATCGGCGAGAACAAGGTTCAGGAGTTCCTGCTCAAAGAGCCCGAACTGAATCTTGAAAACTGCGAAGCCCACCTCATAGGTCATCTTCAGTCCAACAAGGTCAGGAAGATTGTCGGCAAGGTCGATATGATTGAATCCGTTGACAGCGTCGCTCTCGCCCGGGAGATTGCGAAAAGATCACTGGCGCTCGGCATAAGCACGGACATACTTCTTGAGGTAAACGCCGGCAGTGAGGAGAGCAAATTCGGCTTTGACCCCGCGGAACTCGAAGAGATGGCGTGCGAGATAGCGGAAATCGAGGGCGTCAGTATTCAGGGGCTTATGTGCGTGGCTCCGATTTGCGACGATGAATCAACGCTTCGCAAGATTTTTTCAAATATATACCGCGCATATCTTGACATCGGCGCTAAAAAAATAAATAATATAAACATGAATGTTCTTTCAATGGGAATGTCCGGAGATTACAGGGAAGCGATTCTCGAAGGCTCGAATCTGGTTCGAGTCGGTTCGGCTGTCTTCGGAGCCAGAAATTACAGGTAATTACAGGAGGATAAAAATATGGGCGCATTTGACAAATTCAAAAACGGAATTCACAAGTTCATCAATGTAACGGAAGACGGGTATGAAGACAATTACGCCGCCGATAATTACAATGATTACGGCTCACAGTACCAGGACAGCAGCGATTCCGAATATGAAGCAATTGAAAACGAGCTTCGCAATGTAACCGGCAAAAGCCGCGCCGCCAAGCCGGCAAAGCACACAAATGTTGTTCAGATGGACAACAACAGGCAGGGGACTTTAAGATCCGTCAGCGACACCCAGGTTGTGGTCAAAAAGGTTTCCGATGTTAATGAAGTGGGCAATGTTGCCGATGTTCTCAAGCAGAGAAAAATAGTAGTTCTTAACCTTGAAGACTGCCCGAACGAGGCGCTTCAGAGAGTTATAGATATTCTTTACGGCGTAACTTACGCCCTCGACGGTTCCTTTAACGCCATTGCCGAAAAGGCGTTTGTAATCACTCCCGACAACGTGTCTGTCGCAAGTGAGGATTATTCGGAACTGACCGATAACTATTAATCGAATTATTAACAGAAAGTGAGAACAGATATGCTTAAACCCGAACAGATTTCAAACGCTCAGTTTACACTCGTAGGAAAAGGCGCTTACCGCGCCGAGGAGGTTGACGCTTTCCTCAAAAGCGCCGCCGATTCATACGCAGAACTTACCAATCAGAACGCCGACCTCATCAAGAAGATGAGCATGCTCGCCGAACGCATTGAGCAGTACAGAGCGGAAGAGGATACAATCAAAACAACACTTCTCACCGCCGAGCGTACCGCAAAATCAATCCGTCAGGAGGCGGAGGATGAGAAAGCCGCCGCCGTTGCCGCCGCTAAAGCTGAGGGCTCCGGAATAATCGAAGCCGCCAGAAAGAACGCCAAGGATTTTGTTGACAAAACCAAGGTCACCGTTCAGGCATATATAGACAAGGCGAAGAACGACACTGAAGCGGCAATTACCGCAGCCAACGCCAAGGCGCAGGAAACAATTGACGAAGCCAACAAAAAGGCGGCTGAAATAATCGGCGACAGCGAAAGAAAACTCGCTTTATACACCTCGCAGGCGGACAGACTCAAGAAGGAAGTTGAAGCATATAAAGCTTCTGTCAATGACATTTGCTCCAAGCAGGTCGCTCTCCTTGATGAAATAGCACAGGAGCCCGTTGTTGAGGACCTCGGTGCCGACGCTCCCGCCGCTGTTGACACAACCATAGAAACAGCCGAAGCGCCCGTTGTTGAAGCGCAGGCGTATTCCGACGAAATCGCGGCGGTTGCCGATGAGGTTGAGGGCTTTGAAATCGAGGTTGATGAAGCGCCCGAGGCAGAAGAGGAAAACGAACAGGTAACTTTCGACTCAGCCGTGGAAGAAACCGAAGATGCGGAAGAAGAAGTTGCTGAAGAAGAGACGGACGAATCTCTTGAAACACCTGAAATCGTTCCCGAGCCCGAAGAGGAGGATGATTCTCAGAGCGTGTTTGACGAACTTCTTTCCGCTGTGTCCGATGACAGCGCGAATGAATCGGAATATGACGATGACGCCGATGACGACGAGGAGTTCGGCGGCTTCAAAATCAATCTTGACGAAATAGCCGATGATGATGAAGACGATGACGACACCCGTTCACTTTTCAGCGGATTTTTTGATGAATAATTAAATGGCTAAACGCGTTTCGGTTCTTATTATTGCCGTTTCTATAATCATTGACCGTCTGACTAAAATATTTGCCGTGAAATACACCGCTTCACACGGCGCGCGCAGGTTCCTTTTCGGCACTTTCAATTTTACCTATGTTGAAAACAAGGGCGCCGCGTTCAGTTCCTTTTCCGGCAATACCGTAGTTTTGACGGTGATAACTTCCGCGATTGTTTTGGGCTGCCTTGCTTATCTTTTTGCTAACAAGTCAAAAAATAAATTCGTGGATTTTACCCTTGCGCTAATAATCTCCGGCGGTATAGGCAATCTCATTGACAGAATATCAAAAGGATATGTCGTGGATTTTATTGAGCCGCTGTTTATAAATTTCGCGGTTTTCAATTTTGCGGACTGCTGCATAACCGTCGGCGCGTTTGCCCTGGCGATTTATGAAATTGTCACTTCTTTTAAGCGCTCTGATAAACCCGCAGTAAAAACCGACGGAGGTGACGGCGATGCCCGATAAAGGTATTGTTATCGGCATTGAGGAACCGGTGTGCATAACCGTTACCGCCGAAAATGCGGGGCAGAGAATCGATAAGATTATTTCGGAATTTGTTCCCTCGCTTTCGAGGAATTTCGTTCAGTCCCTTCTCGAAAAATCCTCCGTATTCGTTGACGGTAAAGCGGTTTCAAAAAGTTTCAAACCGCAGGAGGGCGCCGAAATACGCTTTATTGTTCCCCCTCCGCGCGATCTTGAAGCCGTGCCTCAGAACATACCGCTCGACATACGATATGAGGATAACTGCCTTCTCGTTGTAAACAAACCGAGGGGAATGGTCGTTCATCCCGCGGCGGGTAATTTCGATTCTACGCTTGTAAACGCCCTTCTTTATCACTGCTCGGGCGAACTTTCGGGCATAAACGGCGTGATAAGACCGGGTATTGTTCACAGAATCGATAAGGACACAAGCGGTCTGCTCCTCGTTGCCAAAAACGATTTTGCCCATATCTCACTTGCCGGGCAGATCAAAGAGCATTCGCTTACAAGGGAATACAGAGCGGTTGTTCACGGAGTTTTAAAAGAAAAAGAAGGAACGATTGACGCTCCCATTGGCAGAAGCACAAGGGACCGCAAAAAAATGTGCGTAACGGATCATTATTCCCGTGACGCGGTAACGCATTATGAAGTGCTTGCCGAAACAGATAAGTTCTCATTCGTCAGGCTAAAACTCGAAACCGGGCGCACCCATCAGATAAGGGTGCATATGGCTCATATCGGTCATCCCGTTGCGGGCGATATGGTTTACGGCCCGTCAAACGGTGTCGCGTCACTGAACGGTCAGTGTCTTCACGCGGGAGTTCTCGGTTTTACGCATCCCGAAACAGGCGAAAGAATAACGGTTAAAGCAGAACTGCCGGAATATTTCATATCCTTTATGAAAAAAGCCGGCTTTGATGTAAACAACAGTATAATCATTGATTTATAGTTTCAGTATGTTTGCGGATTTTCCGCTCAAATAAAACAGGAGGTGACTGCGTAATGGATGCAGTTGTCAAAAAGCAGTTAAAAATCAAGGCATGCAACGCGAGAATGGGAATAATCGAGAGCGTTTTCAACGCCAAATCGGGTCATCCCGGCGGCTCTCTTTCCTGCGTTGATATTATGACTTATCTCTATTTTCATCAGATGAATGTTGACCCCAAGAATCCTCAGTGGGAGGACAGGGACAGATTCGTTCTCTCCAAAGGTCACTGCGCGCCCGCTCTTTACGCGGTTCTCGCGCTCAAGGGATTTTTCCCTTATGAGGATCTCAAAACCCTCAGAAAGCCCGATTCGTACCTTCAGGGTCATCCCAGTATGAGATACACTCCGGGCGTTGATATGAGCACCGGCTCACTCGGTCAGGGCATTTCCGTTGCCTGCGGTATGGCTCTCGGCGGCAAGCTTTCAGGCAAGCCCTTCAGAGTTTACTCCATTCTCGGCGACGGTGAAATCCAGGAGGGTCAGGTCTGGGAGGCAGCTATGTACGCCGCGGCAAAAGGGCTCGACAATCTCTGCGCCGTTGTTGATGTAAACGGTCTTCAGATTGACGGCAAAATCGCCGATGTAAACTCGCCTTACCCGATTCCTGAAAAATTCAAGGCGTTCGGCTGGAATGTTATTGAAATCAATGCTCATAATTTTGATGAAATCGATGCCGCTTTCAGTCAGGCATCCTCATTCAAAGGCAAGCCCTCGGTAATAATCGCTTCGAGTACCAAAGGCAAGGGTGTGTCCTATATGGAAGACCAGGTCTCCTGGCACGGTGCCGCCCCCAACGCGGAGCAGTATGAGCAGGCGATGGCGGAACTGAAAGCTCAGTTGGCTGAGCTTGAGGCTTGATTTTGACTGAAAGGAGATATAAAAATGGCTGATACAGTAAAAATGGCAACCCGTGAAGCTTACGGTAAATCCCTCGTTGAACTCGGCGAGAAAAATGACAAGGTAGTTGTTCTTGACGCCGACCTTGCCGCCGCGACCAAAACTGGAATGTTCAAAAAAGCGTTCCCCGACAGATTCATTGATACGGGCATTGCCGAATCAAATATGATGTGCGTAGCCGCGGGCCTTTCCACCGCGGGATTTACAGTGTTTGCGAGTTCCTTCGCTATGTTCGCGGCAGGCCGCGCTTTTGAGCAGGTAAGAAACTCCATAGGTTATCCCCATCTCAATGTTAAAATCGGCGCAACTCATGCGGGCATTTCCGTCGGTGAGGACGGCGCGAGCCACCAGTGCTGCGAGGACATCGCTCTTATGCGCGTTATTCCCGGTATGACTATTCTCAACCCCGCCGATGATGTTGAGGCGAGAGCGGCTGTTTTTGCCGCCGCCGAATATGAAGGTCCCGTTTATCTTCGCTTCGGCAGACTCGCTGTTGAAAGAATCTACGACCCCGACAATTATAAATTTGAAATCGGTAAGGCGATAAAACTTTGCGACGGCAGCGATGTTACAATCTGCGCCACGGGTCTTATGGTAAAAGAGGCGCTCGCCGCAAAAGAGATTCTCGCTTCCGAAGGCATTTCCGCCGCTGTTATCAACTTCCATACAATCAAGCCGATTGACAGTGAGGCGATTATTGAAGCCGCGAAGTCAACAGGCGCCATAGTTACTGCCGAAGAACACAGCGTAATCGGCGGTTTCGGCGCGGCGGTTACCGAGGTTGTATGCGGCACGGTTCCCGTTCCTGTTTTAAGAGTCGGCGTTGAAGACAAGTTCGGCAAATCGGGCCCCGCTGTTGAAATGCTTCATATTTACGGCCTTGACGCCGAAAATATTGTTGCGAAGGCAAAGGCGGCAATAGCACTCAAAAAATAATTCTCACGGTGGTTGGCTATGGCATCTGATCAGGTTCTCAGGCGTTCGCTGTTCGGCGGATTCAAAAGAGCGGATGTAATTGATTACATCGAAAAACTGCAGATTGAGCTTGACAACACGCAAAAATCGTTGGTAAAAGTTCAGAAGCAGAATAAAAAGTTAAAAAAGCTTGAGTCCGAAAATGAAAAGACCGGGCAGTTGCAGTCGCAGGTTGATTCACTCGATCAGACTGTTTCGGCACTGCAGAGTGAAAATGAAAATCTCAAGCGGGAAATAGACGGTTTATACCGCAACCTTGCGGCGATTTTCGACGCGCAGGACAGAACGCGTGACTGTACGCTTGATTTGACTCACAGCGCTCAGTCGCTGACCGATAAGGTTAAGCAACTTGTGGCTTCCGCTTCCGGCTATTCCAATTTTGAAGACAGAGAACTCGATGAGGATTGCGCGGCACTTCGTGAAAACTGCAACCTGATTTTTTCGGGCCTTGACAAGATTTACGATGAACTCGGCGCCGTGATGACCGAACCTGCCGAAGATGATGCCGGAAATGTCGACCAGATAACCTTTATGGATGATTTTTCATCCATTGACGAAGAATATATCAAAAACAACGAAAATAGCGAGAATCTGCAGGTAAGTGAAGAAGATGGCTCAGTACAGCATTGACACAAGTGAAATAAAGGAATACGCCGAAAAACTCAGGGCGGGAGACAGCGTAAAACTCTCGGGCACTGTTTACACTTCGAGAGACGCCGCTCATAAAAGAATATTCGAACTGCTCGAAAACGGCGGCGAACTACCCTTTGAGATTGACGGCGCCAGTATTTATTACGCGGGACCGACCCCCACTCCCGAAGGCAGGGTGATAGGCAGTTGCGGCCCCACAACATCCGGCAGGATGGACAAATTCGCCCCCAAGCTCCTTGACCTCGGTCTGTCGTCAATGATTGGCAAAGGCGAACGCAGTGAGGAAGTGTGCGAAGCAATTGTCAGAAACAAAGCGGTTTATTTCTGCGCCATAGGCGGCGCGGGCGCGCTCTGTTCGAAAAGCATTACATCCTGCGATGAAATCGCTTTCTTCGATCTCGGCTGCGAGAGCGTAAAAAAACTTACCTTTAAAGATTTTTCCGTTATCGTTGCAATAGATTGCCACGGCGGCAATCTATTCAGAAAATAAATTTTCCCCTTGATGACTTGCATCAAGGGGAGTTTCCTTTTTTTATTCTTTTATTACTTTTCTGTTTTTCAATTTATACGCCGCGCAGAAGAATGCTGAAATTATAACGGCAATATTCGGATTCAACAACAAAGTCACCGCGAATATAATCAGGAACGCCGAAATTGAAATAACTCCCGATTTGAATGTTTCCTTGAAAAACTTCCATTCAATCTGCTGCCACATTCCGATAATCAGAATAACCGAGGCGGAGGGCAGGGGGAGCCGCTCAATAAAAGGACACAAAAGCATAAGAATTGCCGTGCTTAGCAAAACGGATGTTATAATAATTACAGTTGTATCTTTTTTGCTTTTTGCTTTTCTTTCACACGGCACCGATGGGAGCGCACCGCAAACGGAAGAAATAAGCATCACTGAAGCAGCGCCGAATTTATCGGCTTTACCGGGAGCGTTTTCATAGCGTGAAAATCTGTAAAGAATACAGAAGCAAAGCGACGCTCCCGTAATAATCACGCCGATTATGTCAATATCCGCGAAAGACTCGGCAAAAATTAAGCCGGGCATCAATGAGTAATTACTGATTTCGGATATGGGAGTATTGTCGGCGGAGGGAATGAGAAGCAAATTGAGAATAATGCTGAAAACAACGCACCAGAAGGGGGCGGATAATTTTTTGCTGAAATTTCTGAATTTGCGTCTGTAAACAATCATCAGCACAAGAACTATTGTGCCGTATAGAACGCCTCTCCAGTTGGCGTGAAAGCCCAATGACCTGTAGGATTTGAACATCTCAACCGCGGTGCCGCCGGTTGCCCCTATGCCGAAATAAACGGTGGTCTGCATTACTATCATATAAATTGCGAAACCGAGCATCAGACCGGCGACTGCGGGGGAATACAAAGCGTTTTTAAGTTTTGAATAATCCAAAAACGAAACCGCAAACAGAATAACCGAGCAGAGAAGTATTCCCGTGAAAGCAGTTCCCGTGCCGTATACGGCAGCCGCCGAAAAGGCAATCAGGAACCCGCCGTAGGAGGGCTTTACGCCGAACAGCGGATAAGCAATACAAGCAATGACCGCCGTTATAAGGCACGCTTTCATTGAAAACTGCGAGCAGACGCACATGGCGATTATGAGCGGCAGAATTTCCGCCATATTGTAAAAGCCGTCAATAAACGGCGAAAGTTTTTCCTTTAAACCTGCAGACATATTTTTACCTCTGAAAAAAACTATAAGTAGTTTACATTAAAAATTAATATAATACAAGTATTTTTGACTTTTATTCTATGGAAAAATCTGTTTATATGTGTTATTATTATAACAGTTTTAAAATGAGGTCAGGTTCTATGAACAGCACAAAGGCAAAAAAAATCGCTACCTGGATTATCGTTCCGTTAATGGCGCTTATATTTATTCTTGATATGGTATCGGTCGCTGTGTTTAATCACCTTTGCAAAAGATATGATGTAACTCAGGAACAGTTCAATTATTCAAACGGCGACGACAGAATCCATTTTCTCAACACAGCCAATTCCGACGCTATTCTTATTGAAAGTAACGGCAGATTCGCGCTGGTTGACGCGGGCGAGGGCAACAGCAATCCGAGAAGAAAAACCGCGTATAAGGGTTATGAAAAAGAAGTCGTTGACTATATTTTAAAGGTCTGTTCAGGCGACGACGGAATTGCACGGCTCGACTTTATTCTCGGCACTCACTGCCACTATGACCACATCGGTTCTTTTCACGCGATAATAACAAATAAAAACATAAAAATAGATAAAGCGTATTTCAAGGGCTGCGATGAGAACTATTTCTCCGGGCTTGAGAAAAAATGGGGCTTCAAGGAAGTTTACAATCAGATTATCGAGGATCTGAACAGCAGGAATATTCCCGTAATAAGCAATCTTCCCGCCGCACCTTTTGAATTCGGCGATTTCACATTGCAGTTTTACAACACGGTAAACAACCCGGACCTCTACGGTGAGGGCGAAAACGCCGAAAGCGTGGGTGTGAAGGTGACAAAGGGCGAAAAAACCGCTTTTCTCGCCGCCGATATTACCAGAACCTGCGGAGTTGAAAAACTTGTTCAGGATGATCTCGGCAAAATAAATCTTCTCAAAATCGGTCATCACGGCTATTACGGCTCGTCATCAATTAATTTCTTGAAAGCGCTCAGACCGGATGTAGCGATTGTAACAAATCAGCTCGGAAAGGTTTATCCGAATGTCAAATGGAATCTTGTAATGATTGCTCACTGCCCGTATTATGCTACGTTTGACAATAACGGCATAATCGCTTCGTTTACGGATGACAACGAAATAATACTTACAAACAATATTCACTGAAAGGAATTATTAATATGAGTAAAATGGCAAGAAAGCCCGCTGAAGGCGATATCACCGCTATAATGAAAACAAATAAAGGCGACATAAAAATCATTCTCTTCCCGGAGGCGTCCCCGAAAGCGGTCGAGAATTTTATAACTCACGCAGAGAACGGCTATTATGACGGCGTTGTGTTTCACCGCGTAATTGACGGCTTTATGATTCAGGGCGGCGACCCTACAGCAACAGGCAGAGGCGGCGAGAGCATCTGGGGCAGACCGTTCAAGGATGAATTCCACCCCGATTATCACAATATCCGCGGCGCTCTCTCAATGGCTAACGCGGGCCCCGACACCAACGGCAGCCAGTTCTTTATAGTTCAGGCAAAAGATGTTGACCCGAGACTCATTTCCCAGATGAAGATGTACCCCGACAGTTATCCTCCCGAAACGGTTGATGATTATGAAAACCTCGGCGGAACACCGCACCTTGATTACAAACACGCCGTTTTCGGCTGGGTTTACGACGGTATGGATGTTGTTGACACCATCGCCTCGTCCGACACGGATAACAGAGATAAGCCCCTTGAGGATGTTGTAATATTGAGCGTTGAAATCAATAAATAAAAAGTAACGGCTTGCGCATACGCAAGCCGTTTTGCTTTAGTATATAAAGTGTATGTCGCTGTCTTTAAGAAGGGGAGCCGAAGAATCTTTGTTTGAAAGAACCGGCTCATCGCAGGGCCATTCAACTCCTATTGATTCATCACGGTAGCAAACGCTTCTGTCGTTTTCGGGCGAATAGTAATTGTCGGTTTTATAAAGCACTTCCACATCTGGGGTAAGCGTAACAAACCCGTGCAGGAATCCTCTTGGAATGAAGAACTGCTTTTTGTTTTCCTCGCTGAGTATAACCGAAACCCATTTAAGATATGTCGGTGAGCCCTCGCGGATATCCACCGCAACATCGAATATACTTCCCCTTGTGCAGGTGAGCAGTTTTGCCTGAGCCATCGGCTCAGTCTGGCAGTGGAGACCTCTGAGCGTGCCCTTGACGGCGGAATAAGAGCGGTTATCCTGAACAAAATCGGCGTTTATTCCGAGTTCAGCGTATTTTTTCTTTGAATAGGATTCATAAAACCAGCCGCGGTTATCACCGAAAACATCGGGTTCAATTATAACCAAACCGTCAATATCTGTTTTGACAAGATTCAAGATTATTCCTCGTCCTCTCTTCCCCAGCGGGGTCTTTCACCCGGCTTTGTGCCGTAAAGGATTGTGCCGTCCGCAACTCTGCGCAAATGCTGACCGTAGGATGATTTGCCGTATTTTTCAGCGGATTCAAGCAGCGCCTTTTTGGATATCCAGCGGTTGTTGTAAGCGATTTCCTCGGGAGCGGATATTTTTATACCCTGAAGGCGCTCAACTGTTCCTATGAAGTTTGAAGCCTCATAAAGCGCCTCAACAGTTCCCGTGTCAAGCCAGGCGTATCCTCTGCCGAGCAATTGAACATCAAGCGTTCCCGCTTCAAGATACATTTTGTTTATATCGGTAATTTCAAGTTCACCGCGTTCGGAGGGCTTGAGGGATTTCGCGTACTCAACAACCTTATTGTCGTATATATAAAGACCGGTTACGGCGTAATGCGATTTCGGATGCTCGGGTTTTTCCTCTATTGAAACGGGCAGACCTTTTCTGTTGAATTCAACAACTCCGAAAGCCTGGGCGTTCTCAACATTGTAGCCGAAAACCGTGGCGCCATCCTGCCGTTTGACCGCCTGGCGCAGCATATGACCGAGACCGTTGCCGTAGAATATGTTGTCGCCGAGAATCATCGCAACGGAGTCGCTGCCTATGAATTCCTCACCGATAATAAACGCCTGGGCAAGACCTTCGGGCTTTTCCTGAACCGCGTAGGAAAGTTTTATTCCGAATTGTTTTCCCGTTCCGAGCAGGCGCTCGAATTTAGGGGTGTCGTCGGGAGTGGAAATAATAAGAATTTCTCTTATGCCCGCAAGCATAAGTGTGGAAAGCGGATAATAAATCATCGGCTTATCATAAACCGGAAGCAGCTGCTTACTGGTAACAAGCGTCAAAGGATATAACCTTGACCCCGTACCTCCGGAAAGAATAATACCTTTCATTTATTAATTCTCCTTAAGATTTTCTCAATAAATTTTTAATAATTTTACCATTTTTAAACAAAAGTGTCAATATCAACAAATTCGGGATGTGCGTAATATAAAACACATCCCGATAAATTTGTTTAATTATATCTTTTCAACGCCGAGTCTGACGCTTTCACCGTTTATATCCCAATCCTTGGTGTAGGAGCCGCCCTCGCCGTTTATAATGCCTTCGGCAAGAACATCCTTGCTTATTTCATCGCCGTATTTTTCAAACACAGAGGCGATAACATTGTCGCCCGCTTCGGTAAAATAGACTTTGATGTGATCCATAACCTCAAATCCGGCTTCCTTGCGCATTGTCTGGATTTTTGAGATAAGCTCGTTTACAAAGCCCTCGGCAATAAGCTCTTCATTGAGTTCTGTGTCAAGCACTACGCTAACTCCGTCATCCGAAACGGAGAACAGGCCTTCCTTCTGAACAGTGCTGATGAGGAGGTCGTCAGCTGTGAGTTCAACGGGCTCGCCGTTAACTTCAAACTTGATTGCGCCCTCGCCGTTCAGCTGTTCCATCGCTTTCGCTCCGTCAACATTCGCGAGATATTCCTTGATGCCGTTGAGGAGTTTTCCGTATTTCGGACCTACCGTTTTAAGCTGCGGCTTGAACGCGTATGAAACAAAGCCGGAAGCGTCCGTTACAAACTCAACGGATTTTATGTTGAGCTCATCGCAGATAATGGCGATAAATTCATCGTCAAGAGTTTTATCCGCCTGAACATACATCTTTGAAAGCGGCTGTCTGTTCTTGATGTTTGAGCCGTTTCTCGCCGCTCTGCCGAGAACAACGATTTCGAGAATCTCTTCCATTGACGCTTCAAGCGAAGTGTCGATATATGCCTTGTTGGCAACGGGATAATCGCAAAGGTGAATGCTCTCTGGAGCCGACGGGTCAATGCTGCATACGAGGTTGCGGTAAATCTCCTCCGTCATAAACGGAATCATAGGCGCGGAGAGCTTTGAAACGGTCACCAGAGCGGTATAAAGAGTCATATAGGCGTTAATCTTGTCCTGACTCATACCCTGCGCCCAGTAGCGCTCACGACCGCGGCGGACATACCAGTTGCTCATCTCGTCAACAAAACTCATAAGCGCCTTCGCCGCTTCGGGAATGCAGTAGTTCTCAAGATAACCGTCAACGGTGAGAATAAGCGAGTTGAGCTTTGAAATGAGCCACTTATCCATTATGGAGAGCTTGTCGTATTCAAGTGTGTATTTTGTTGCGTCGAAGTTGTCGATATTCGCGTAAAGCACAAAGAACGCGTAGGTGTTCCACAGTGTGCCCATGAATTTTCTCTGACCTTCGGTAACCGCCTTGTCATAGAAACGGTTGGGAAGCCAGGGTGCGGAGTTCGTGTAGAAATACCATCTTATCGCGTCCGCGCCGAATTTCGCGAGAGCGTCGAACGGGTCAACGGCGTTGCCCTTTGACTTGGACATTTTCTGACCGTTTTCATCCTGTACAAGGCCGAGAACTATAACATTCTTATAAGGCGCCTTGTTGAAGAGAATGGTTGAAATCGCGAGCAGGGAATAGAACCAGCCTCTTGTCTGGTCAACCGCCTCGGAGATGAATTCAGCGGGGAACTGATCCTCAAATATCTCTTTGTTTTCAAAGGGATAGTGATGCTGCGCGAACGGCATAGAGCCCGAGTCAAACCAGCAGTCAATAACCTCGGGAACGCGCTTCATCTGCTTTCCGCATTCGGGGCAGGTGATTGTTACAGCGTCAATGTAGGGGCGGTGGAGTTCAATATCATCCGGGCAGTTGTCCGACATGGATTTGAGTTCTTCAATCGAGCCGATAACATGCCTGTGACCGCATTCGCATTCCCATATGTTGAGGGGAGTGCCCCAGTATCTGTTTCTCGAAAGACCCCAGTCCTGAACATTGTTGAGCCAGTCGCCGAATCTACCTTTGCCTATGCTTTCGGGAATCCAGTTGATTGTGTTGTTGTTCTTTACAAGGTCGTCCTTGACCTCGGTCATTTTGATAAACCAGGATTCCTTCGCGTAGTAAATGAGAGGAGTGTCGCATCTCCAGCAATGGGGATAGTCGTGCTCCATTTTGGGAGCCGCGAACAGGATTCCTCTTGAATCAAGTTCCTTGAGAACTTCGGGGTCGCAGCTGACTGCGCCCGCCTCAACCTCTTCGGGTCTCGGCTTGCAGCGCATACCGGCGAAGGGAGTCTCGTCCTTCATAATGCCGTGCTCGTCAACCATCTGAACAAACGGAGCGTCATATTTTCTGCCGACTCTCGCGTCGTCTTCACCGAAGGCGGGAGCGATATGAACTATGCCGGTACCGTCGGACATTGTTACATAGTTGTCGCAATAGATAAAGAACGCTTTTTTGTGCTGCTTTTCAGCCGCCTCTCTGGCGCAGTCATAAAGCGGTTCGTATTCTTTATATTCGAGATCCTTGCCTATATATGTTTCGATTATCTCGTAGGCGGGAGTGCCTTCCTCACGCTCTATTGAGCCGAGAACGCTGTCAAGGAGCGCTTCGGCGAGAATATAGGTGTAGCCGTCGGCAGCTTTGACTTTAACATATTTTTCATCGGGATTTACGCAAAGACCGATGTTTGAGGCGAGAGTCCAGGGTGTGGTTGTCCACGCGAGGAAATACGCGTCCTCACCCTTTATCTTGAAACGGACAATAGCCGTTCTCTCTTTGAGAGTCTTATAGCCCTGAGCCACCTCGTGAGATGAAAGAGGAGTGCCGCAGCGCGGGCAGTAGGGAACTATTTTGAAACCCTTGTAAAGAAGATTCTTCTTCCAGATTTCCTTGAGCGCCCACCACTCGGATTCAATAAATTCGTTGTGGTATGTGACATAGGGATTATCCATATCCGCCCAGAAACCTACCGTGCCGGAGAAATCCTCCCACATGCCTTTATACTGCCATACGCTTTCCTTGCAGTGGTTGATGAAGGGCTCGAGGCCGTATTCCTCAATCTGCTCCTTGCCGTCAATACCGAGCTTTTTTTCAACCTCAAGCTCAACGGGAAGGCCGTGAGTGTCCCAGCCGGCTTTGCGGGGAACCATATAACCCTTCATTGTTTTATATCTCGGAATCATATCCTTGATAACACGGGTAAGAACATGGCCGATATGCGGTTTGCCGTTAGCCGTGGGCGGACCGTCATAAAAAGTATATGTGGGACCGTCCTTGCGGTTTTCAATACTCTTTTCAAATATGTCGTTCTTCTTCCAGAAATCAAGAACGGATTTTTCGTGCTCCACAAAGTCGAAATCGGGTGAAACTTTGTTATACATAAACTGAACCTCCCGGTTACAATTAAATTACTGCCTTAAAGACATTTGAACGCGTAAAAGTATAACACAGCGCAATATATTGTGTCAATAAAATGTAATAAAATTATTATATTCTATTTACAATAAAAACAAAATAAACTATAATTAGATAAAACTATTTGAAGGTGATTTTTATGCTGCAGTTTTTGTTCGTATTTGTTCAGTTTTCCTGGGGAATTATCCAGAATATAGCGGGATTGATCGGCTTTCTGATTCTCGCGCCGACCCATAAGCACGAGACATATCATAACGCCGTTGTAACCTATGTAAGCGCCAAAAACTTCGGCGGCGTGTCAATGGGTATGTTTATTTTTATGAATCCCGACAAATCCGAAGAGTGGAAGCACGACACGAGAATACACGAATACGGTCACTGCTTTCAGTCAATCCTGCTCGGGCCTCTCTATCTTATTGTTATCGGTCTGCCCTCTTCAATCTGGTGCAACTTCCCCGTATTTACCAAAATGAGAAGGGAAAAGAACATTTCTTATTACTGGCTTTTCTGCGAGGGCTGGGCAAATATATGGGGACGCCTCGCGAGCAGAGAGAGTTTTGTTACAAAAGATATGCTCGAGCACGCATATTTCGGTAAACCCATAAAACCTGCGAAATTTGAATTACAGAACAAGGGGCGCTGACTATGCCTGACGAAACCGGAAAAAATGAAATATTAAATAACGACGAGCTTGGTTTTGACGCTTTTTCGGCGGGAGTTATGCCGGGCGGTCTCCGTTCGACCGCGCAGATAAGAGTGCTTATAGCTTATCTCGTGAATAATCTCGCCCATCCGCTTCCGAAAGACAGCGTCTGCGGTATTCTGCAGATTCACGGTCTTGCCAATTATTTTGAGATTAACGAGGCGCTTGACGACCTTATCAAAACCGGCAATATCGAAACGGACTCCGACAACTGCCTTCGCATAACAGAACTCGGTAAAGCCGCAGTCAAAGAGCTTCAGAGAACCATACCGAAATCCGTGCGTGAAAAGGCGCTCAACGACGCTCTTACCATTCAGACTCTTGAAAGAAGAAAGAACGAAAACGGCTGTATTGTTGAAAAATCGGGGAACGGTTACAATGTAACATTTTCAATCACCGACGGCGACGATACGCTGATGAAACTGACCGTTTACGCGGCGGACGAGAATCAGGTTGAAATTATTAAAGACAATTTCTTTAACGATCCCGTGGGACTCTACGCCGGGATTGTTTCAAAACTGTTTGATTAAAGGAGAAGGAATTATGGCAAAATACGCGATTGGTCTTGATTACGGAACTCTTTCGGGAAGGGCGCTGCTCGTTGATGTGTCCGACGGCAGAGAGATAGCGACATCCGTTTTTGAATACCCTCACGCCGTTATGGATGAGGAGCTGCCCTGCGGCAAAAAATTAGGCAGAGACTGGGCGCTGCAGCACCCGCAGGATTATATTGATGTTCTCGCGAACACCATTCCCGCCGTTATAAAAGAATCCGGAGTAAACCCCGATGACATCATCGGCCTTGGCATAGATTTCACCGCCTGCACAATGCTTCCCGTAAAAGCGGATTCAACTCCTCTCTGCTTTTTGCCTGAATATGAGGAAAACCCCCACGCCTATGTTAAACTCTGGAAGCATCACGCGGCACAGGAGCACGCGAACAAACTCAATAAAATCGCCCGTGAACTGAATGTTGACTGGCTTGACACCTTCGGCGGAAAAATAAGCTCTGAATGGCTTATTCCCAAAATCTGGCAGATTCTCGACGAGGCGCCGGATATCTATGAAAAAGCCGATAAATTCATTGAGGCGGGCGACTGGGTGGTATGGAAACTTTGCGGCAAAGAGACCAGAAACGCCTGCTGCGCCGGCTATAAAGCGCTCTGGAACAAGAAAAACGGATATCCTCCGAAATCGTTTTTCAAAGCGCTTGACCCGAGACTCGAGAATGTTGTAGAGGAAAAACTCGGTCCCGTTACTCCTCTCGGCGAAAAAGCGGGGGAGGTCACCGAAGAAATGGCGGCTCTCACCGGGCTTAAACCCGGCACTGCCGTAGCGATAGCGACTGTTGACGCCCATGTTGCCGTGCCCGCCGTGGGCATTACGGGCGAGGGCGAACTTCTTGCCATAATGGGCACTTCAACCTGCCACATTCTTCTCGGTAACGAGGAAAAACAGGTTCCGGGCATGTGCGGTGTTGTTGAGGACGGCGTTATGCCCGGCTATTTCGGCTTTGAAGCGGGTCAGTGCTGCGTAGGCGATTCTTTCCAGTGGTATATTGAAAACTGCCTTCCTCAGAGCATATTTAAGGAAGCAGAGGAAAAGGGCGTTAATATTCATAAACTCCTTCGCGAAAAATGCTCAAAGCAGAAGCCCGGCGAGAGCGGACTGCTCGCGCTGGACTGGTTCAACGGCAACCGTTCCGTGCTCTGCGATGTTGATTTGTCGGGTATGATTCTCGGTCTTACAATTGGCACTAAACCCGAGGAAATATACCGCGCACTGATTGAGTCAACCGCGTACGGAACAAGAATGATTGTTGACACATTCAAGGAAAACGGCGTTGAGGTCAAAACATTCTACGCCGCGGGCGGTATTTCTCAGAAGGACCCGATGACAATGCAGATATATTCCGATGTTCTCAATGTTCCCGTTAAAATCGCGGGCACTACTCAGTGCGGTTCCCTTGGCAGCGCCATCTTCGGCGCTGTTGCCGCGGGCGCTGCGAACGGCGGATATGACGATGTTTTTGAGGCGGCGAAAGCTATGGGCAAAGTCAAAGACACGGTTTATTATCCGATTGAGGAAAATGTAAGAATATACGACAAAATCTATGCCGAATACAAAACCCTTCACGATTATTTCGGCAGAGGCGAAAACGATGTTATGAAGCGCCTTAAGAAAATCGCCCTGGAGGGATAAACATGCTTGAAGAATTGAAAGAAAAAGTCCTTGAGGCGAATCTTAAACTTGTTGAATACGGGCTTGTGATTTTCACCTGGGGAAATGTTTCGGAAATCGACCGTGATAAAGGGCTTTTTGTTATAAAACCCTCAGGCGTAGATTACAATAAACTGAAAGCGTCTGACCTCTCGGTTGTTGATATGAACGGCAATCTGATTGAAGGGCTCAAACCCTCGTCCGACACGCCTACTCATCTTGAGCTTTACCGCAGATTTTCCGATATAGGCGGTGTCGCGCATACGCATTCAACATTCGCTGTCGGTTTCGCGCAGGCGGCAAGGGAGATAAAGCCCTACGGCACCACTCACGCCGATTTTGCTTTCGGTTCAATTCCCTGCACAAGAGACCTCACCGAAGATGAGATAAACGGCGAATATGAACTCAACACCGGCAGGGTTATAGCCGAATGCTTTGAAAAAAATTCGATTGATCCGAACGCCGTTCCCGCCGTGCTGGTTCATTCACACGGACCGTTCACATGGGGAAAGGACTGTTTCAAGGCGGCTGAAAACTCCGCTGTACTCGAAGAAGTGGCGAAAATGGCGTATATCAGCGAAGGGCTCTCAGCAAAGCCCGCTTCCGACGCCATTCAGAACAAACATTATTTCAGAAAGCACGGCGCGAACGCCTATTACGGCCAGTAAAGGAGATTGATTATGCTTTACGGAATGTGCGTGGGCGACAGTATTGAAAGAATATCCGTCGCCGCCCGCTCGGGATTTGATTTTGTTGAATCCTGCTTTTCCCTTCTTGCGGATAAAGATGATGAGTATTTTGAAAGATTCAGGGAAGAACTTGAAAAATACAATATTAAATGCTTATCCGTAAACTGTTTTATACCCGGTAATCTGAAAGTAACGGGTCCCGATGTTGATTATTCAGCACTCGCCGAATACATTGAAAAGGGTATGAAACGCGGCAAGGCTATAGGACTTGAAAAAATCGTTTTCGGCTCAGGCGGCGCGAGAAATGTTCCCGACGGCTGGGCTTATGAGGACGCTTACAGACAGCTTATATATTTTCTTAAAGAAACGGTTGCGCCTTTGGCTTCAAAATACGGTCTGACCGTTGTTCTTGAGCCGCTTCGAAGGGGAGACAGCAATATTATTAATTCCGCTTTTGAAGGCGCGGCTGTTGTTTCAGCCGTTGATTCGGACTGCATAAAATGCCTTGTTGATCTCTATCATATGGAGACGGCGGGCGATGACGCTCAAACGGTCAGAGCGCTCAAGGGCAGCATAAAGCACGCCCATATAGCCGAACCCGTAAACAGGCACTATCCCGCTCCGGGTGACGGCGTGGATTATAAATCATTTATTGATGCCCTCGAATACGCGGGGTGCGAAACCTGCGCAGTTGAAGCGAGCACAGACGATTTCAATAAAGACTGCGCTCCTTCTCTTCCCGCGATTAAAACAGAATAAGAGGTGAAACCGTGTCGGAAGAAACCAATATTATTGAAACTAACGCGGATACTCAAAATAAAAATTATGTTCAGAACGGCAGACTTCTGTCCTATGCCGTAGGTCTCGCAGGTCAGAACATATCTTACGCCTACACATCCGGCTGGCTGTTTTATTATCTTACATCCGTTCTTAAAATCGATTCCAAAATAGTCGGTCTTATGACCGGCATTACCAGAACCTGGGATTCGATTAACGACCCGCTTGTAGGCGCGCTTGTTGACAAACACCGCTTTAAAAACGGCGAAAAACTGCGCCCGTATCTTATTTTCACACCCGTTATTATCGGTCTGCTCGCCGCTTCGATGTTTATAAAAACCAGCAGCAATTTAACAGTATCGATAGTAATTGTATTTGCGGCTTATCTTCTCTGGGATCTCTTTTATTCCTTCCAGGATGTCGCGCTTTGGGGAATGGTCGCCCTTTCGTCTCCGCGGGCTGAGGAACGGGCTAAGGTTTCTCAGTGGGTGTCAATCGGCGCGGGCGCGGGCTCAACCGTTGTTATGGCGTTCCCTGTACTCCGTTCGCTTCTTACAAACAATCTTTCCTGGAGTGACAGCAAAATATTCGCTTTGTTCGGAATAGTCTTCTGCTTAGGCGGAGAACTGATTTCACTTTTTGCCTATAGAATGAAAGAGGCGATTGAAACGCCCAAAAGCAAGGAGAGCATATTTGAGGCGATATTCGTTCTGCGACACAACAAAACTCTTCTGCTTATTTCACTTTCGAGATTCCTCAAGGACATTACGGCGACAATGCTTCCGTGGGCTTATTTCTTTGAAAGCCGCGAATCGTTCAATTTCGGCTTCGCGTCTTTTGACGGCCCCACTTCACAGGTGGTATATACCGTTCTTATGGGCGTTCCCGGAGCGCTCGCGATGTTCTTTTCCACTAAATTCGCCGAAAAAGTCGGCGGTATGAAGCGTCTTCTTTTGGTCGCCATGTCCGTAAATATCGTTTTCAGAACGATAAGTTATTTTATCGGGTTTGACTCCGTCAGCAAAATTTACGCGGTTATTATTCTTATGGCGGTTGTAGCCATTCCCACCAATATGATGGATATAGCGCACCGCTCGCTTACAAGCAATTCCATTGACGAGGTTGAGCTTAAAACGGGCAAGCGCACAGAAGGAATATCATTTTCAATACAGAATTTCATTTCAAAGATTTCCTCAGCCGTGAACGCTCTTCTGAGCGGTTATATCCTCAGCTGGATAAAATACGACAACACGAAGAAAAACTTTTTACAGGGCGCTCTTTATATGAAATGGCAGTGGCCCATATTCATAGCGGGGCCGATTATCGGCGAAATACTCTATATGATTGTTATAAGTTTTGTAAAGGATGACCCGGTTGAGCGCGCGAAAATTGAGGCGGAGCTCCACGAAAGGCGAAAGCTCGCTTCGGGCTTAAAAGAAGAAATGGAATCCGAATAAAATAACGGCTTGCAGTTTTCTGCAAGCCGTCCGCTTTTTTATTGCATCTTTTCCTGTTTTACCTTGTGGTCAACAATGTGTCTTTTCGCGAGTTCCGCGGTAACATCATTTATTGTTATGCCCTGATCAATCATAAGCACAGTGAGGTGATAAAGAAGATCGGCAATTTCAAATACAGTCTCTTCTTTGTCTCCGCCCTTCGCGGCGATTATAACCTCTGTGCACTCCTCGCCGACTTTCTTGAGGATTTTATCGGTGCCTTTCTCAAAAAGATAGGTAGTGTAAGAGCCCTCTTTTTTCTCAATCTTTCTGCCCACAAGCATTTTATAGAGGTTTTCATACGAGAACGCCTCATCTTCACTTTTTACAATGTCGTTGAAGAAGCAACTTTCACTGCCCGTGTGGCAGGCGGGACCGTTTTTTATAACATCAATAAGCAGTGTGTCTCTGTCGCAGTCGGTGCGGATTGAAACTATCTGCTGTGTGTTGCCCGAGGTCGCGCCCTTTCTCCATAATTCCTGTCTCGAACGGCTGTAAAAGCAGGTATAGCCCTCTTTTATGCTTATATCCAGACTTTCGGCGTTCATATAAGCGAGCATTAATACATCTTTTGTATAATGATCCTGAACTATGGCGGGAATAAGACCGTCTGAATTGTATTTTAAATCAATCATAGTTATATCCTCATTTCAATATTATTGTTTCGGAGATAAGTTTTCAGTTCTTTGATGTTTACCTGCTTAAAATGGAATATCGAAGCCGCGAGACCCGCGTCGGCGCAGTCGGCGTTGAACAGTTCGAGGAAATCCTCCTTGCAGCCCGCTCCGCCGCTCGCGATAACGGGTATTGTAACAAGTTCGGAAATCGCCTTCAGCATTTCAATATCAAAACCGTTCTTGACCCCGTCGGTGTCAATACTGTTTACAACAAGTTCACCCGCTCCGTTTTTCTGCCCGAAAACCGCCCACTCGAGGGCGTCCTTGCCGGTGTCTATTCTTCCGCCGTTCTGAAAAACATGGAATGAGCCGTCAACCCGTTTAATATCCATTGAAAGGACTACGCACTGGTCGCCGTATTTTTTTGCCGCTTCGCTTATAAGCGAGGGGTTCTTTATCGCTCCGGAATTAACCGAAACCTTATCCGCTCCGCATTTGAGAACTCTGTCAAAGTCGTCAATTGAATTTATTCCTCCGCCGACTGTCAGCGGAATGAAGACCTCCGACGCTGTCTGCCTCAGTATATCCGTAAAGAGCGCCCTGCCTTCGTGTGAAGCGGTAATGTCATAAAAGACAAGTTCATCCGCTCCGCTTTCGTTATAGAATTTAGCCATATCAACGGGGGAGGCGACATCCTTTATTCCTTCAAAATTGACTCCCTTTACAACTCTGCCGTCCCTGACATCAAGGCAGGGAATTATTCTTTTTGTAATCAATCGCGTTTACCTCCCCGCGCTGTTTCAATAACTCTTGAAAGGTCGAGAGTTTTTTCGTAAATCGATTTGCCGACGATAGCGGCGTAAATATTCATTTTACAAAGCGCTTCGATTTCGCTTTCAAATGTAATACCGCCGGAAGCGACAATGTCAAGGCCTTCAATTTCGGAGAGAACGGAGTAAATTTCAAGATTTGTGCCGCTCTGCATTCCGTCCTTTGAAATATCGGTGTATATAACGGTTTTAACACCGTCATCACGGAGCTTTTTGCAAAATTCAACCGAATCAACCTGAGTGGTTTCAAGCCAGCCGTTTACGGCTACCTTGCCGTCCTTCGCGTCAACTCCGACGGCAATTGCGTCACCGTATTTTTTAACCGCTCTTTTTAAAAACGGATAATCCTTTATTGCCGCAGTGCCGAGAATAACGCGGTTTACACCGAGAGAGAGGTAATCCTCAATGCGCTGTTCGTTCCTTATTCCGCCGCCGACTTCCGTAAACAATCCCGGCAGGCAGGCGACCTCGCGTATTTTTTCAAAATTCTCGGGTGAACCCGATTTAGCGCCGTCGAGGTCAACAATATGCAGATTCTCGGCGCCTTTTTCAATAAACTGCTTTGCCATTTCGGCGGGGCTGTCGGCGTAAACGGTGATTTTGTTGTAATCGCCCTTTACAAGTCTTACGACTTTTCCGCCTATAATATCTGTTGCGGGAAATATTTCCATAAAAACTCTCCGTTACATTGTCGCGAATCTTTTAAGTAATTTAAGCCCCTTGTCGCCGCTTTTTTCGGGGTGGAACTGAGTGCCGTAAACATTGCCCATTCCGACAATCGCGGGCACATCAACACCGTATTCGGCGGTTGCTATAAGGCAGTCGTCACAGTTCTTTGCGTAGAATGAATGCACAAAATAGAAATAGTCGTTTTTGCCGCTGTCGGCAAGTATTCTGTCATCCCTCACAATATCAAGACGGTTCCAGCCCATGTGCGGAACTTTGAGATTTTCTATATCCTTGTCAAGCGGATAAATCCTGCCTTTGAGAAGTCCCAGACCGTTGTGCTCGCCGTATTCATAGCTTTTTTCAAAAAGAAGCTGCATGCCGAGGCAGATGCCGAGAATCGGCTTGCCTTGTGAAGCGAGTGAGCAGAGCAAATCTGCGTGACCGCAGGCGTTTAACTTGTCAATCGCGTCTCCGAAAGCGCCCACACCGGGAAGAATGATTTTATCGGCGTTCGCACTCTCATCCGCGTCGCTTGTAATTTTGCTTTCAATTCCCAGATATTCAAGGGAGCGGGAGAGCGAAAAAAGATTTCCGCATCCGTAATCAATAATCGCAATCATATTTTATCCTCACAGAAGACCCTTGGTTGAAGGTATTTCGCCGCCGATTGTAATATCGTCAGAAACCGCTTTGCAGACGGCTCTGCCGAAGGCTTTGAAAATACATTCGATTATGTGGTGTGTGTTCTTGCCCGCGAACTGTTTTATGTGAAGTGTTACATCGGCATTGCGCACGAATGAGATGAAAAATTCCTCAATAAGTTCAGTGTCCATACCGCCGACGGTCTGCGTGGGAATGGAAACATCAAAATTCAGGTGCGAGCGACCGCTTATGTCAAGACTTACCAAAATGAGCGTTTCATCCATAGGAATTACAATGCTGCCGTAACGCATTATACCGCGCTTGTCGCCTATGGCTTTTGCGAACGCCTGACCGAGGCAGATTCCTATATCCTCAATGGAGTGGTGAAAGTCAACATTGGTGTCGCCGTCGCATTTCACATTGAGGTCAAGTTTGCCGTGGCTTGAAAAAAGCGTGAGCATGTGGTCAAAAAAGCCGCAGCCGGAGTCAATCTCGCTTTTTCCCTCACCGTCAAGGTTTAAATAAAGCGAGATATCCGTTTCTTTTGTGGTTCTTTTAATTTCGGCTGTTCTCATTATGAGAGCTCCTTTATTATTTCTTTGAGCGCGTTTATAAGCGCTTCCATCTGATTTTCGCTGCCGATTGTAATGCGAAGATAATTGTTTATTCTTTCCTTTGAAAAATACCTTACGAGTATTTTCTTTCTGAACAGTTCGTTATACAGCGTTTCGGCGGGAATCTTGTTGTGAGTCACAAACAGGAAATTGCTTTTTGAATCCGTTCCGGAAAAGCCGATTTCCGCAAGATCTATTTTTGTCTTTTCCCTTATTCTTATTATCTCATCCGTGTTTTTGCCGTAATACTCGTCATCCTTGATCGCGGCGGACGCGGCGGCAATCGCCACGGAATTCATATTATAGGGATTGAATGAGTATTTAAGTTTATTGAGGTCGTCGATTATCTCCTTCTGAGCAAGGGCGTAGCCCACGCGCATACCTGCAAGCGAATGGCTTTTTGAGAATGTTCTGCACACAATAAGATTCGGGTATTTGCTTACAAGAGCGTTGCAGCTTGATTTGCAGAAATCCATATACGCTTCATCTATAATAACTATATTGCCGGGATTTGAGGCGATTATTTTTTCAATATCTTTTTGAGAAAGAGCAAGACCGGTGGGAGCGTTGGGATTGGCTATAACGACCGTTTTGCCTTTGTTGCAGAATTTGTCCGCGTCAATTGAAAAATCCGCTTCAAGGGGAATCTCCTCGAGTTCTGCGCCGAATATATCGGCATAAACGGGGTAAAAGCCGTAGGAAATATCGGGGCAGCACATTTTTCCGCCTCTGCCGCAAAAACCCATTATCGAAAAAGCGAGAACATCATCACTGCCGTTGCCCACAAATACATTTTCGGCTGTGAGCGAGAAATGCTCGCCTATCGCCTGTCGCAGCTGCATAACCTCGGGGTCGGAGTAAAGACGCAGCCTGTCAATCAGATTGCCGTCAACCGCCTCTTTTACCTTCGGCGAAGGCGGAAAAGGGGACTCGTTCGTGTTCAGTTTTATTACTTCGTAATTTAACTGTATTCCGGGAGTGTAGGGCACAAGTTTTTCGTAATCGGGTGAAAGAAACTTACTCATTACCGTCTTCCTCAAATCTTATCTGAGCGCTTCTCGCGTGAGCCGTGAGGCCCTCCGCGTCCGCGAAGGTCACAATGTTGTCCTTTACAAACGAAAGCGCTTTTTTATCGTAGTAAATATACTGTGTTTTCTTTATGAAATCGTCAACCGAAAGGGCGGAACTGAACCTCGCCGTACCCGATGTGGGGAGAGTGTGGTTGGGGCCCGCGAGATAGTCGCCGAGCGCTTCGGGGCAGTATCTGCCGAGGAATACCGAACCGGCGTTTTTAACCTTTTCAAGCATTGAGAACGGGTCGTCAACACAAAGTTCAAGGTGCTCTGGCGCTATTCTGTTGGCAATATCAACCGCCTCGTTAATGTCTTTTACAATTATGATTTTGCCGTTAGAGTCAACTGACGCTCTCGCGATTTCCTGACGGGGCAGGGTAGCGAGCTGCTTTTCAATTTCACTTGCCACTTTAACGGCGAGATCCTCGCTGTCGGTGATAAGAACGGCTGAGGCGAGTTTGTCATGTTCCGCCTGTGAAAGGAGGTCGGCGGCGACGAATTTCGGGTTGCACGCGCCGTCCGCAACAATAAGAATCTCACTGGGTCCCGCTATCATATCGATATCCACTATGCCGAAAACTTCTCTTTTGGCGGTGGCAACATAGACATTGCCCGGACCTACTATTTTATCAACCTTGGGAACACTTTCTGTTCCGTACGCGAGAGCGGCTATTGCCTGAGCGCCGCCCGCTTTTATTATTTTTGTAACGCCCGCTAATTTTGCTGCTGCGAGAATGGCGGGAGCCACTTCTCCGTTTTTTGAGCAGGGGGTGGTCATTACTATTTCCTCTACTCCTGCTAATTTTGCGGGTATAACATCCATAAGCACGGTGGAGGGGTAACTTGCCGTGCCGCCGGGAACATAAACGCCGACCTTCTCAAGCGGCAAAACGCGCTGGCCGACTATTACGCCAACGGATTCACGCGAACGGAAACCTTCGCGAAGCTGGTTGCGGTGGTAGTTTTCAATGTTGAGTTTCGCCGCGTAAAGCACATCGATAAGAGCGGGGTCAACTTTTGTAAATGAGGAGTCAATCTCCTCTTCACTTACAACGAGGCTCGAAGGTCTTACGCCGTCAAACTTTTCGGCGTAATCATACAGCGCTCTGTCACCGTTTGCTTTAACATTTTCAATTATCTCTTTTACAACGCTTTCAACTCCGCTTTCGAGTTTTATGTCGCGGGTCAGAATATCCTTTTCGGAGGCGTTTTCAATGTTCATTATTTTAATCATTATTTTCAAGCTCCTTTTCGAGTTTTGAAACCAGCTGTGATATTTCGGCGGTTTTGAATTTATAGGATGATTTGTTGGCTATAAGTCTCGCACTTATGGGCATAATCGTTTCAAACACCTTCAAATGGTTCTCCCTGAGTGTTGTTCCCGTTTCCACAATGTCAACAATAACATCCGAAAGGCCGAGCAGGGGAGCGATTTCTATTGAACCGTTCAGTTTGATAATTTCTATTTCGCGGTTGAGCGAGAGATAGTAGTTCTTTGCTATGTTCGTGAATTTCGTAGCCACTCTCAGCGGCCTGTCGAGGTCCTCAACATAGTTTTCGGGCGCTGCTACACACATGTTGCATTTCCCGAGTTTTAAGTCAAGCAGTTCATATAAATCGAAATTGTCCTCTTCGAGAATGTCCTTGCCGACAATTCCTATGTCTGCCGCTCCGTGAGCGATATAGATAGCGACATCGGAGGGCTTTACAAGCAGATAGCAGACTCCGTTTTCCTCGTTTGTGAAAATAAGTTTTCTGTTGTCGTCATATATTTCGCTGCAGTCATAGCCGATGTTCGCGAGCAGTTTGTAAACTTTATCGCCCAGACGGCCTTTGGGTAAAGCAATATTAAGCATTATTATTCCTCCGTGAGAGCACCGTTTTCAAAAATATAAGTTTTACGGCATCTGTAACTTTCGGGCTTTTCTTTTTCAACGCATACACTCCGGCCTTCAGAGGCAAATTCGTTTGCCGCTTTGAGCAGGGCGCCGGTGTTGCCGGAATCTTTATTTATAATAAGTATATCGGTGTCAAATTCACGGCTTTTTCTGTAATAGAGATTGAGGTTGTCGAGATAAACAGCAAAACCTATCGCGCCGATGTTATCCCTGATTTTCTTTGCAAGCAGGTCATATCTGCCGCCCGAGAGAACAGCCGAGGGCGCCTTTTCAACATAGCCCCTGAAAACTATGCCGTTATAATAATCGATGTGCTGGGTAACGGACAGGTCGATGTGAATTCTGTCGGATATTCCGCTCCCCTCAAGAGCGCTGCGCAATGCTTTGATTTCATTTAAAGCGGCTTTGGTTTTATCGGTATAAACAAGTTTTTCTATTTTTTCAATCGCTTCATCGAAGGGGAGATCGATGCAGGAAAGTTCGGTAATCACATTGGATGTTTTGCTGTCAATACCGTATTTATCACATATTTTTTTGAAATCGTGTGTGTTCTTGCTGCCGATGCACCCGGCGAGTTTTTTGCGGATTTCAACGGAAACGCCGCACTCGTCGATCAACGATAAAACAAGATCGTTATGTGAGAGGGAGAGATAGTAGTCGGGGTCAATCATTTCAAGGCTCTTTGCCGCCAGCATAATGACTTCACCGGTGATGTATGTGTCAATATCGCCGAGCACCTCAACACCGCACTGCTTGATTTCCTTGAAATCCTTGCCCGTGCCTGTCATGCGGAACACGCTTTCGTTATAGTAAAGGCGTGTGAGTTTTTCGCTGAGTTTAGCGTTTTTGACAATTGATAAAGTGATGTCGGGCTTGAGAGCCATAAGTCTGCCGTCGGCGTTATTGAAAGCTATAACACCGTCATCGGTCAGGAACTTGCGGTTGTCGGAATAAAAACTGTATTCCTCAAACTTCGACATCCTGTATTTTTTATATCCTCTGTTTTCAAAAAGAACGGGTAAACCGAAGGTAAGTTCATCTTCTTTTGAAAAGAAATCGGGTAACTGAACCATATTTTTCTCCATTTCACATTTATTATAGCGGTATTCTAACATATAAATCACATTCAGTCAACTAACATATTAATACGGTAAAGCGATTTCGTATAAAATAACAAAAAATCGTCTTGAAAACATTTATATTATAATAATATTGACAACATTATCAATCAATGCAATAATACCTTTTGGAAAAGAGGTAGTGATTTTGAGCGTTTTAAGTAAAATAAAAGACGGTTTAACAAAGGAAAAAATCAAAAAATATACTTCGTCGGTTCTCTCTCTGCCGCAGGGGTTTACAATTACCTGCCACTCGGGGGCGTACGGCACGCCCGAAAACTCGGTTGAATCCATTGAAACCTGCGTAAAGAACAACGCGCAGATTGTGGAGATGGATATTACTTTCCGACCCGACGGCACTCCCTGCGTTATTCATTCCTCAAATCCGGGAATGAACGAAGGGGAGGATTTTAAAAAAATGCTTTCAGCCGTGGCTGCGAGCGACACATGCAGAATGAATCTCGATTTAAAGAATTATTCCAATCTTCCCGAAATTGACAGAATACTCAAAGAAATGAATCTTTTTGACAGAGCGTTCTACACGGGAGTAAACCTGAATGTCTGCAACACGGTAAAGGAAAACTCAGGCGTTCCTTATTATATCAACACGGTCATTCCTCCGAAGAAGCGCAGATCCGTTTCTTATATCGAATCGCTTTGCAGGGAGTATAAAGAGCGCGGGGCGCTGGGAATAAACTGCCATTATTCAAATCTCAATAAAACGGTCTGCGATATTTTCCGTAAAAACGGTTTGCTCGTTTCGGCGTGGACGGCGGATTCAAATCTTTCACAGACTATGCTGCTCTCGCTCGGTGTTGACAACATAACAACAAGAAAACCCGCCGATTTAAAAGAACTTATTGATAACTGGAAAAAATAAAATTCAATTCACCCTTGATGTTTTCGGCATCAAGGGTGTTCTTTATTCGGTTTTATCCAAATTATTAAGGGGATTGCTGTCAACGGCTTTTCTCAGTTGCTCATTAACAACATGGGTATATATCTCAGTGGTGGCGAGATTTTCGTGCCCGAGTATTTCTTTAAGCAGCAGCACATCGACATTCCCATGCTGATACATAAGCGTTGCGGCTGTGTGACGAAGCTTGTGAACGGAAAAACCGCTGTTGCCGAGCCCGGCTTTCTCAAGGTATACATTAACGAGATGCTGAACGGTTTTGGGACTTATGCGCTTTTTCTGATTGCTCAAAAAGAGCGCGTTTTTGTCAATAACTCCGTCAACAGGGCGCACTCTCATATAGGATTTAAGCGCCTTTATGCAGGAATCGTTTATGTAAATTGTTCTTTCCTTGTTGCCTTTACCCACAACACGGAGAGTTCCCTCGTCCGAGAAATCAGATAAATTGATAGAGACCAGCTCGGCAAGACGCAGGCCGCAGTTTAAAAAGAAAGTGAGAATACAATAGTCTCTTTCTTTATTCTTGCCGTCCACGGCTCTGAGAAGTGCCGTACTCTGCTCAAGTGTCAGATATTTGGGCAGGGATTTTTTTATTTTCGGCGCTTCCAGATTAACCATATTGTTTTCCTTGATTAACTGGTTCGCGAAAAGATATTTATAAAACCTTTTAATGCTTACAACTTTTCTGGCTCGCGCGGTGGCGTCATCGCCTCTCTCATCCTTGCAGAAAGCGAGGAAGGCGTAGGAATCGGTTAAATTGAGTTTTTCGAAAAAAGAAATATCCGCCGAAAAAATTTCAATCTTTTCGAAGGGGAGTGAAGCGAGATCAGGATTATGCCGTCTGAGCTCAAACCTAGTGAACATTCTGAGATCGGAAGCGTATTCAAGAATGGTAAGCTGAGATTTGTTTTTAACGACGGAAAGATAGTTTAAATAATCCTGAATGCAGAGAGGGAGCTTTACGATTTCTTCTTTTCTCAAAATATCACCTCGCTTATCGGTTTATTGCAGTGGATAGTATAATAATTGTTTTCCTTATCTATTATAACAGGGGTCCGAAAAAATATCAATAATTATACAAAATAAATGTTTTGTATAACTTAGGGGAGTATTTTTTAAAAAAATCGGGGTTTTATGGCGTTTTTTCGGTTAAAGGCAATATTCCGCCTATATCCTCCATTCTGCCGTTACGCAGTTCAAGAACCTTTATATTGTTTCTGCTAAGAGCGTCTGCGATTCTGTTGCAGTCCGAATGGCTCATCAGACTTCCGTTCACTGCCAGCGTATCCTTCGAGATTTTTCCGCAGCATCCTCCGATGAATCCGTAATTATAATTTTTTAATCCGATGGAATTCTTTTCAATTAATGTTACATCGTTCAAAAAAAACTGAGCGGCTGTAAATATGCCGATATCGTCGGTTATTATGGCGTTTTCGTTCAGAACGCATATTGAGCACGCCGTGTATCCTTGTTTAACATCGATAACAGTCAATCCGGCTTTTTCGGCTTCGGTCAGAACTTTTCGCGAAACAGTCTTTTTATTACATATAATATATTTGCCGATAATCTGAGCGTTCAGAGGCACATCGCCGGGATATTCCCTTTTCAGCCGGTTTTCATCTTTAATTATTTCAAAATTCAGATTTTTCAGTTGTTCGAACAAGTGTTCGGCATTTGCGGGAATGATTACTTTATTCTTTCCGATATGTATAAGCTGTAAATCGGCGTGGCAGGCAATACCTTCATTGAGATTGCCGCAGGGGGATATTCTAATTGTTTTAATTCCCAGCGCTTCTGTTTTTTTTATTGCCTCCCCTGCCGTTTCGCTTATCGCGACTGTTTCGACCGGGTTTTCGGGCAGATTCGGCTTTTCGACATATTTAATCATATTGCGCTGTTGAACGCCTCGTTTATATTGTTTGCTCCGATTATTTCAATATCGCCTTTGAAGGAGCCGGAAATTGTTCTGAAATTATGTCTGGGAATAATGCAGCGTTTAAAGCCAAGTCTTTCCGCTTCTCTTATTCTCTGCTCACAACAATTAATGGATCTGAGTTCTCCGCCGAGCCCGACTTCTCCGAATGCGATGGTTTCATCGTTTACCGGAGTGTCTTTGAGAGCGGAAATAAGAGCCAGAGCAACCGCGAGATCGGCGGCGGGTTCATCGGGCTTAAGACCGCCGACAATGTTTACATAGGCATCGGAGTTGGCGAAGAAAAAGCCGGCTCTTTTCTCAAGTATAGCCAGAATCATAGCCATACGGTTATAATCGAAGCCGTTGCTCATTCTTCTGGGATTTCCGTAACCCGATGATGAAACAAGGCCCTGAATCTCAGCAAGAATAGGTCTGCTGCCTTCCATAACACAGGTTATGCAGGAGCCGGATGTGTTCTTAGGCTTGCCGGAAATAAGCATAAGCGACGGATTTTCGACCTCACTTAAGCCGCTGTCCAGCATTTCGAAAACGCCTATTTCATTGGTTGAACCGTATCTGTTTTTGACGGCGCGCAGTATTCTGTAGGAAAGATGTCTTTCACCTTCAAAATAAAGAACGCAGTCAACTATATGCTCAAGCACCTTGGGACCCGCGATGTTGCCGTCTTTATTTACATGGCCGACAATAACGGTAGGAATATTCAAGGATTTTGCGCATCTCATAAACGCCGAGGTGGATTCCCTTACCTGAGTGACGCTGCCCGCGGAGGAATTGATTTCGGGAATGGTCATGGTCTGAATGGAGTCGATTATAAGAAGACCGGGCTTATTTTCGGTAACATAGTTTATAATTGCCGAAACATTATTTTCACACATTACCGACAGCCCTTCGCTCGAAACGCCGAGCCGCTTTGCCCTGAGTTTAATCTGCTGGGCGGATTCCTCGCCGGTAACATATAATATAGTTAAGTTTTTACCGAGATTCTGACAAATCTGTAAAAGAATTGTCGATTTGCCTATTCCGGGGTCACCGCTCAGCAGAACAAGCGAACCGTTTACGAGCCCGCCGCCCAATACTCTGTCAAGTTCCTTAAATCCCGTTTTGTAGCGGATGCTTTTATCCGCCTCTATTTCATCGATTTTATATGCCTTTGCGGATGAGTATGAAACAGCCGGAGATTTATCGCTTCCTGTTGTTTTTATTTCCTCGTTCATTGTGTTCCATTCGCCGCAGCCGGGGCACTGACCGAACCATTTTGCCGACTCATAGCCGCACTCACTGCATATATAAACCGATTTTACTTTCGGAGCCATATTTATTTTACCTCCGTAGGATTGTTTTTGCGGTAGTCGAGATATTCCTGCAATATCATAACCGCGGCAACTTCGTCAACGATTTTTTTGCGTTTTATTCCGCGAACATCTGTCACATTCAGAACATTGTGAGCGCTCACAGTGGTGAGGCGTTCATCGCGCATCGCAACATCAAGTCCCGTTTCGGTTTTTAAAAGTTCGGCGAATTCTCTGCATGCCTGAGCGCGGAAGCCCTCGCTTGAATCCATATTTTTCGGAAGACCCATAACTATCATCTGCGCTTTTCTCTCTTCGCAGATTGCTTTTATTTTTTTTGCGAGCGTCTGAGCGTCTTTTTCCTCAATTACGCAGACGGGGGATGCCAGCATCTCCGTTTTGTCGCAAACGGAAATACCCGTTCTCACATCGCCGTAGTCAACGCCGATTATTATCAAATTGCGCACCCCCTGCCCTTTTTAAAAAGCGACGGCTAAGGTTGATAGCCGCCGCTTGAAATCAGTTGATAAATGAAACAATGTCATCCCAGGTATATGTGCCGCCGTTGCCTGAATTACCTGAGTCGTTGTCGTTTGAGTAGCTTCTGCCCGAGCAGTATGAGCAATAAGGCGGAAGATTGTCCTTGCTGTACCAGCCTTTGGCAGTATAAGGGCAGTTTGAAGAAGCGAGATTGCCGGTAACCGTGCAGTAGTATTCAGCGGTTACATTCGGGCTCTTCGGGAAGGCGACATCGGTATCGAGACCCCTGTGGATTCTGTCAAACACATTGAAGAATATTGTACCCGCGGGGTTTATATCGGCGCCTATGGTTCTCGGTTTGCTGCTGTAGCCGTACCAAACCGTGCCCACATAATAGGGAGTGCCGGCGCAGAACCATCTGTCCTTATCGTCCGTGGTTGTACCTGTTTTGGCGAATATCGGGAACTGCCTTACCGTCGAAGCGGTGCCGTAGTAACTTGTTCTTACGGTCTGCAGTATTTCGCACATAATGTCGGAAGCGTCCTCGCTTATTGCCTGTGTGTACTGCGGATCGGTGTTGTCGAGAATAACCTCGGTGCCGCTGGAATTGGTTACTTTGTAATAAGCGTAGGGTTTATAATATCTGCCGCCGTTGCCGAATGTGGCGTATGCCGCGCACATTTCGAGCGTGCTCGCGCCGTAGGTCAGAGCGCCCGTGGCGAGAGGTCCCAGGTCCTTGTCCTTTGTGCTGTCGAGATGTGAAAGCATAAAGTGGTTCTGAAGATAATCAAAGGATTTGTCAATTGTAAGGGTCAGGTCATCGTCAAGTTCATAACCGGAAATAAGTCTCGCGGGAACGGTGTTCATGGATTCCTGAACGGCTTTCTGAATTGTTACCTTGCCGCCCGAACCGAGAGTTTTATCAACGTTGTGGGGCCAGAGTTTTCCGTTGTAAGCGATGGCGTAGTCCTTGACTCTTGTTGAGTATGTAATCTTGTTTAAGTCAAGCAGAGGCGCGTAGGTTGAAAGCGGCTTGATGGTTGAACCGGGCTGTCTGTAGGAATCCGCGGCCATAACAAGACTTCTGTTTTCGGTCTTTTTGCCTGCCGCGCCGACAATGGCTACAACTCTGCCGGAGTAATCCATAATTGTCATCGCGCCCTGAATCTCATCGTTGCCCCAGCCGATTCTGTTTTCAAATATGTATTCGAGATCATCCTGAACATCGAGGTCGGCGGCGATATATATTTTCAGACCGCCGTAATAAATCTTGTTGCTCGCCTGAAGCTCGGAATAGCCGTATTCATCAATCAGGTCTTTTATAACGCTGTTGATGGCGAAGTCGATATAATAGCTCCAGTACTCTTCCTTCTTCTCTTCCTTGTCGTGTTCCGCCTGCTGGGCTAAGAACAACTCACTGGGAACGAAGTTATCGTCGTTGGTAAACACAAGCTCGTAATTGACTGCTTCATCATATTCCTGAGGAGTGACGAGACCCTGCTCGAGCAATTGCTTCAAACAGTAAAGCTGCCTTTCTCTGTTTGCCTCGCGGTTATAAAGCGGATTGTAGCCGTAAGGGGCTTTTGTAATAACGGCGATACAGGCGGACTCGGCGAGGTTCAATTCGCTTACATCCTTGCCGAAATATGTTTCAGCGGCGGTTTTTACGCCGTAACATCCGCTGCCGAGATAAACTGTGTTGAGGTACGCCTCGAGAATGGTCTTTTTGTCGTAATGCTTTTCAAGGTTCAGAGCGGAAACAATTTCCTTGAATTTTCTTACAACGGTAACATCCTTCTGATTGGTGATATTCTTTATGAGCTGCTGTGTGATTGTTGAACCGCCCTGGCTGAATTTGTATTTTGCCGAGCCGAGAGTTCTTATCCAGTCAACGCCCCGGTGCTCGTAAAAGCGCTTGTCCTCAAGGCCTACAAAGCATTCCTCTAAATAAACCGAAATATCCTCAAGGTCAACCCAGATTCTGTTTTCTTCCGCGTGCAGTCTGAGAAGCTCTTTTACCTTGGTCGGGTCGTTATCCTCATAAGCGTAAATAAAAGAAGTCTGGTTCTGGTTTTCGGTGTAGTCGGCAAGGTCAACTATAATATCGCCGTTTACGGTGTTATAGACATTATAAAAGACATAGCCGGCAATAGCCGCAGCGCTGAAAAAGCCGATGCAGACAATAGCCCAGAACACAGTAAAAAATTTATTGTGTTTTTTAACCTTTTTCTTTTTTGCTTTGTTATCCTTCATTCGAAGAACCTCCGAAATGAAATATATCAATCATCTATATATTATATAACAATATTATATATTTTTCAAGTATTATATAAATATAAAAGGCAGGTGAAAATTCACCTGCCTCAGATATTGCTTTTTCTCAGAAGAAAAGAACAACAAGGGTTGAAATAAGAGCGAGAACAAAGAACGCCACTGTGAGCCACTTTGTGATTTTTACAAGCTTTTCTTCAACGGATCTGCCCTTGTTTTTACCGAGAAATGTCTCAGCGCCGCCGGCTATTGCGCCCGAAAGACCCGCGTTGCGGCTTTCCTGTAAAAGAACAACAATAACTGCGCTTATAGAAACAAGTATAAGAACTACACCTATTAAAATATCGTACCAACTCATTAGAAATTTTTCCTCCGTTAATTGATTTACTATGGGATTTTATCACATAAGCTCGGTAATTTCAAGAGTTTTTTTATTTTTATTGATTCTTTTTTATAAAGTCAGCTGTTCGCCCGTGTCCTCATTGCTGAGCAACGCGCCCGCGGCGGGAAGATTTTTGGACTTGTATCTGTAGGGCTTCGCGAACTCTCCCTCAACATAATCCCTTGCCGAGAACAGTTTCTGACCCTTCTTGAGATTCATAACCGAAACGCCGATTGTGTCCTTTGTGGTCTTGGGCATAATAACGGATGTGTTGAACAGAAGTATTCTGCCCGCGGTGGAACTTACAACCACATCCTTATCCTCCGGCAGCTGCATAAAAGCGGCAACCGGGGATTTGTCCGAAAACGCCTTAATAAGTTTTTTACGCTTTGTCTTTGTTTCGTAAGCCGAAAGTTCGACCTTTGCCGCCTTGCCGTTTTCAAAGAAGAACATCATATAGCCAGAGTAGTTGTCGGTAACAGCCATATAAACGGCGGTTTCATCCGGCTCCATCTCGAGTTTCGCGGCAACATAATCGCCGAAGGTGCTCGCCTTTGTGTCGGCAAATGCGTTCGCGCTTGATTTGTAAACCTGGCATTTGTTTGTAAAGAAAAGCAAATCCTTGCTGTTTGTAGATTCGATTGTGAGAAGGATTTCGTCGCCTTCCTTGAGTTTGTGAACATTGCTCATACGCAACGACTGAGGAGTGATTTTCTTGAAATATCCTTCTTTTGTGAAGAAGAGCGTTACGGGGTAATCGGGTATTTCCTCAACTTCCTCTTCATCTTCTTCAATGTCGGCTGTGTAAATAATTTCCGTTTTGCGGGGCTTCGCGTAATTCTTTATTACCTCTTTTAACTCAAAGGAGATAATTTGCTTTATCTTTTTCGGGTTTTCAAGCGTTTCGTTGAGGTCCTTGATCGCTTCCTCGAGTTTTTCAATATCCTGCAGGCGCTTGAGGATATATTCCTTATTGAGGTGTCGCAGTTTGATTTCCGCAACATATTCCGCCTGAATCTTGTCGATTCCGAAGCCGATCATAAGGTTGGGAACAACCTCGCTCTCCTCGTCGGTGTTGCGGATTATCTTTATTGCCTTATCTATATCAAGCAGTATTTTCTCAAGACCGCGCAGAAGATGAAGGCGGTCCTTCGCCCTGTTCAGGTCAAAAAGCGTTCTTCTGCGCACGCATTCCGTTCTGAAATCGATCCATTCAAGAAGAATTTCCTTAACACCCATAACCTTGGTTATGCTGTTTACGAGAATGTTGAAGTTGCAGGAGAATGTGTCCTGAAGCGGAGTAACGGCGTAGAGCTTGCGCATTAATTTGTCGGGGTCCGTTCCGCGCTTAACATCTATTGTGATTTTAAGACCGCCGAGATCCGTTTCGTCACGGATGTCGCTTATCTCTTTGAGCGAGCCGGTTTTGACCTTTTCAATAACTTTATCAATTATCGCTTCTATTGAGGTTGTGGGAGGTATTTCGGTAATTTCGATACAGCTGTTCGCCTTGTCAAACGAATACTTTGCGCGGACCTTGAAGCCTCCCCTGCCCGTTCTGTATATTTCCTCCATCACACTGCGGTCATAAACGAGCAGACCGCCGCCCGCGAAATCGGGAGCGAGCAGAGTCTCGGTTACATCGTGATTTTTGCTTTTGAGCAGTTCTATGGTTGTTTTGCAGACCTCTTCAAGGTTGAATGAGCAGATGGAGCTTGCCATACCGGCGGCAATACCGGTGTTGGCGTTAATGAGAACCGACGGGAAGGTTACAGGCAACAGAGCGGGCTCTTTCATTGTGTTGTCGAAATTGTCCACCATATCAACGGTGTCTTTAGCTATGTCCTTGAAAAGTTCCTTGCAGATTTTTTCAAGCTTCGCTTCCGTATATCTTGAAGCCGCCCACATCATATCGCGGGAGTACGCCTTACCGAAGTTGCCCTTGGAGTCAACATAGGGGTAGAGAAGCGCCTCATATCCCTTTGAAAGGCGAACCATCGTGTCATAAATCGCCTGGTCGCCGTGGGGATTTAACTGCATAACCTGACCGACGATTTTGGCGGATTTCGCCCTCTGACCCTCAAGCAGATTCATTTTATACATCATATAAAGAATCTTTCTGTGCGAGGGCTTGAAACCGTCGATTTCGGGAATGGCGCGCGACATTATTACGCTCATGGCGTAAGGCATGAAGTTGTTTTCTATTGTATCGACTATCTCCTGATCAACAACCTCACCCGCGCCGAGAATATAAGTCTTGTCGTCGAGGGGTCTTGAAGCGGAAGATATATCTTTTTTACCGGTTTTTTTCGCCATTTTTATTCTCCGTTAAGAAACATCAGTTAATTCAAGATATCTGTAGCCGTTCTGCGCTATGTATTCTTTTCTGTCCGCGAGGTTGTCGCCGAGCAGAAGGTCGAATTTTTCGCTCGTGGCAAGCGCGTCCGAAGGACTTACCTTTATAAGACGGCGCGTTGCGGGATTCATCGTTGTAAGACTCATCATCTCCGGGTCGTTTTCACCGAGTCCTTTTGAGCGCTGAATACTGTATTTTTTACTGCCGATTTTTTCGAGAACATCCGCCTTTTCCTTTTCAGTGTAGGCAAACCACGTTTCATCGCCGCAGGTGATTTCATAAAGCGGCGATTCGGCTATAAACACCTTGCCCTCGTAAATAAGAGTGGGCATAAGGCGGTAAATCATAGTGAGCACGAGCGTGCGGATATGGAAACCGTCAACATCGGCATCGGTGCATATTATAATCTTGTTCCAGCGAAGCAGATCGAGGTTGAAAGAAACAAGGTCTTTGCCGGATTTCGGCTTTGTTTCAACCTCCACGCCGCAGCCGATAACTTTAATAAGATCGGTTATGATATCGCTGCTGAAAATGCGGTTGTAATCGACTTTGAGGCAGTTGAGTATTTTGCCTCTTATGGGCATAATCGCCTGGAATTCAGCGTTTCTCGACTGAACGCAGGCGCCTTTAGCGGAGTCGCCCTCAACAATGAACAACTCTCTTACAGAGGTGTCCTTGCTGCGGCAGTCAACGAATTTCTGTATTCTGTTAGTCAGATTGTTTACATTCTGAATCAGCGATTCCTTGGTTCCGAGCCTTGTCTTTTCCGCCTTTACCCTCGAACGCATATTGATAAGAACCTGAGTGGTAATCTTGTCGGCGTCGAGCGGATTTTCAAGGAAATAAATTTCAAGCTGATGCTTTAAAAAGGCGGTCATTGAATCCTGAATGCCCTTGTTGCTTATTGATTTTTTGGTCTGGTTTTCGTATGAGGTGAATGTTGAAAACGATGAAATTACAATAGCGAGGCAGTCCTCAATATCCTGAAAAGTTATTTTTGAATCCGTCTTGAGATATTTGCCGTTTGTTTTGAGATATGAGTCAATCTGATTTACAAAGGCGGTGCGTACCGCTTTTTCCGGTGAGCCGCCGTTTTCAAGAAAACTCGAGTTGTGATAGAACTCCTTGAACTGGTGCTTGTTTGAGAAAGTCAGCACCACATTGGTTTTGAGGCGGTAGGAATCAAGGTCGTCCCTGTCGCGGCATTCCGATTCGTTCTGCCAGGACTGAACAGCGGTAAGAGCGTCTTCCCCCACTTTTTCATTTATATAATCCTCAATGCCTTTTTCATAGTAATACTCGAAGGTTTCAAACGATTTTCCGACCTGGTTTTTGAGGATAAATCTAATTCCAGCGTTGACAACCGCCTGATGCTGCAGCATATTTTTGTAGTAGTCAAGGGATATGTCAATATCGGTGAAAACCTCGAGATCGGGGCGCCATTTTATTCTTGTTCCCGTGTCTCTCTTTGAGTATTCCTCTTTGAGCATTTTGCCGACATGCTTGCCCTTTTTGAAATTGAGCACATATCTGAATCCGCCGGTGTGGATTTCCGCCTCAAGATATTCCGAGGCGTACTGCGTGGCGCAAAGACCGAGACCGTTTGTGCCGAGAGAAAACTCGTAGTTGCCGCCCGCGCCGTTGTCATATTTGCCGCTGGCGTAGAGTTCGCAGAACACAAGTTCCCAGTTGTATCTTTTTTCCGTGTTGTTGTAATCAACGGGTATTCCCCTGCCGAAGTCCTGAACCTCAACGGAATTGTCGGCGAACCTCGTAACGATAATCTTGTCGCCGTAGCCCTCTCTCGCCTCGTCAACGGAGTTTGACACTATTTCAAAAATCGCGTGCTGACAGCCCTCAATTCCGTCCGAGCCGAAAATGACAGCCGGCTTCTGACGAACGCGCTGTTCGTCTTTTAATGTTTTTATACTTTCATTGTTATACTCAACTTTTTTCGGCATTTTCCGACTTACCTCCGCAAAAAGCGCTTTTTTACCAATAGAATTATACCACATATTGTTGCAATGTCAAGGACGGAGCACTAGTGAATGTATATTTATTACATTATATATTATCCTTTCGCAACAAAAACAATTATACACTGTACATTGTTCCATAAACCGTACTTTGAAGCAAAAAGAAGCAGCCAAAAAGACCGCTTCTTTAAAAATCATTATTCAATTCCCGAAATTTCTTTGTATTTCAGAACACTCTCTGCTAGCTGCAGATCGTAGGGTGTTGTTATTTTGAAATTGAAGAACTCCCCTGTTACTATATGAATCGGAATATCCTGAACAAAGCAAACCTTGGTAGTTTCGGTAAGTTTTTTTCTTGTTTCTGCGTCGAGCGAAGCAAACGCTTTTATCAATGTATTTATCCTGAAGCCCTGCGGGCTCTGACCGGCGAACAGCACGCTTCTGTCCGGCATGCCGGAAACCGTTTTTTTATCGTCCGAGCGGATGATTGTGTCGTTTACGGGTATAACCGTGTTGCAAACATCGCAGTACTGCATTTCGTTTATGACATCGTTTATAATCCGCTTTGTGGCGAAGGGCCTGACGGCGTCGTGAATCAGTATTATATCGTCATCGCCGATGTCGTTTGCGTTTCTTATTGAGTCGAGAATGTTGGTAAGCGTGCCTTCCCTGTCAATTCCGCCTCTGCATATATGCAGGCGCTTATCCCCGCCGATATATTCCTTGATCTGGCTCTCCGCCAGGTCGTACCAGTCGCCGTTAGCGCCCACCCACAGCTCTTCGATTCTGCTGTCGGCGAACATCGCTTTTATGCTTCTGATGAGAATGGGAACATCGTTGATTTTGAGGAACTGTTTGGGCACGGGAGAATTGAGCCGTGTGCCCGAACCTCCCGCGAGAATAGCGCAGTAGATTTTTCCGATTTTATTCATATAACAACTTGCGGTAAATCTTATTTTACCGTTTCCTCCCGTTCTTTTGTCAGTAATTTGCCGATTGGAATACTCTGAATCGCCGTAAACGGATAAGAGAATATTTTAAGCGACAGTATAATTGTCAGCGCCGTTCCTATCAGAAATACATACAGAAGCCCGTTTTCAGTGTTGTCAAACAGCTTCCACCACAACAGGTTCTTGTCAAGCCAGCAAAGGTATAAAAACCTGTGAAGAATGTAAACCTGCAGCGTTCTTGAACCGAATCTTGTAAAAAATGTTTTGATTCTCGGGACAATCGCGAGGAAAGAGATGCCGAGAATAACCGCGAGCGAATAAAACAGAAGCCGCAGCATCCACACAAGCCCGTAAGGCAGAGATACCGTTTCGCTGAATGTTTTATAAGGATAAGTGCAGGTTATCAGATTGCCGGGATAATCGTCAAACATATAGATAATAAGATAAACTCCGCCCGCGAAAAGGATGAGGCAGGCGATTCTCACGCCTATATGGTTTAACTTCTCAATCATTTCGGGAGTGCAGAAATACCCTGCCATAAAGAACGGAAAGTGAACGATGATTCGAGATATTGAAAACACAACTTCCGCCCGAGAGTCGTAGCCGATAAGCAAGCCGAGAATCAGCGCCGATACCATAACAACAGCGGGTTTGAACTTTGAAAAAAAAGGAAGAACGAGGTACCATATTCCGAGGCACTGCAAAAACCACAGCGAACTCCTCGCCGCTATAACCGAGCCGCCGATTCTGTTGCCGAGCACGAACACCTCAAACAGAGACACGGCAAGCTGACAGAAAAGGAACAGAGCAAAGTAGGAAAAGGTGCGCTGAACCTTGAGCGAGCCGTTTTTGCCGATATATCTTTTGGCGAAGAAACCGGAAATAAAAATCATAAGCGGCATGTGAATTGTGTTCGCAACCTTCCAGAAAACATAAATGCCGAAATGCGCGCTTTTGAAAGGAGAGACTGCGTGACCGAGCACAACAAGCAAAATCAAAAGAAACTTTGCGTTGTCGTAAAAATACAGTCTTCCCTTTTCGTCGCGGTATCTGTCTTTAAGCTCTGTTTTCTGTTTCATAAATAAATGTCCTCCGCTCAGGGCATATATTCCTTTTTCTTCTCGTTTAAAAGTTTTTCTATTTCATCGGTGGTCATATCGGCGTATTTGCCGAGACTGTAACTGTAGATGAAGTGGTGCGATTTTCTTGTTGTAACCGGAGGCATCTTCATATAGTCGCCGAAATGGCAAATGAGATAATCCTCCCAGTGCGCCATTGTGGGTAGCTGAAGCCCCTCAAACTCGAGGTAAACGGGTTTGCCCCAATACTCCTTGGGGAAAGTCTCCTGCTCATAAGTGTAGATGCTGGCGGGCAGACATACCCAGTTTTGAGTGTCTTGCGTTGAATACTTCTTTGCCCAGCGCTCCCAGTTTTTCTTTATAAACCATCTGGGAACGAATTTAAGAATGAAGCAGCAGATATAGCGCTTTATCTTTTTGGATGTGGAAAAATCAAAGAGCGGGAAAGGTCTTGCCTTTTCAAGCATACACGAGCGCCAGAACTTGCATTTTCTCTCGTGCTCAAGACGTTTTGACTCATCATCGGGGCAGCCCTCAAGCGCGAGGATGTCAAGGAACACGCCGCCCTTGCGCCAGAATGTTGTGAAATCGGTTCCCCTTATTTCAATTCTGTTGTGGCAGAAGGGAACGCAGTCTTTGTCAAGATAATACTCGTCGGGAAGTTCCTTCTGAGCGATTTTAATGAACTTGTCATAGTCGGGTCGCGGCATGGTTATATCTATGTCGTCATCCCAGGGAATAAAGCCCTTGTGCCTGACCGCGCCGAGAATCGAGCCGCCCGCGATGTAATAAGTGAGGTTGTGCTTTTTGCAGATTTTATCCATCTCAAGCAAAAGCATAAGCACAAGCAGCTGAATCTTGCGGATGTCGCCGGGATCGATTTCGGCGACCTTTCTTTTGTTCTGCCGCTTTTTGCCCATAAGCAGAAGTTTTCTTGAAAGCAGCGCCTTCGCGAAAAACGGGAAGCATAAGATTTTATCAATAAAACTCTTGAAATCCCAGGGAGAGGTTGACCAGTTATGGAATTTTACTGCCCTGCGCACAAAATGGTGATTTCTGAATTTGAGAACCTTGTGGTTATAACCCTCAAAGCGCTTCATGGCGGTTGTCATATTGAAAACAGTGCTGTTGCCCGTTGCGTTGTAGATTCTCGGGTCGGGCATAACCTCACTGTTGTAAAGGCAGTTCAAGAGGTAATAAGATTCGTTCAGGGCATATAAAAAGTATTTCTTTTCGGGAATACCCAGAGCGGAGATTATTTCGGAAATATCCACCTTCCCGAATAACAGCATTGCCTCAATTTCAAATCCGTTGTATAAGCCCTTTTTGGTTTTTAAAATGCTTTCCTCGGGCGAATTGCCTTTGTTCAGAAGAGGTTTGATGACATTTTTGAACATAAAACGGTTTGTAAGCGGATTGTTGCCGGCGAACAGACCCGAGGACATAAATCCTTCCGTTATCTGATTGTCGTTATATCCTTTAAACAGCATAGCGCCGAAAATGTCGCCGTATGAATAACCGCTTTCAAGACACCCGGCGAAAAACGCCTTCGTGTCGGCGCAGTTATCGGGCAGCATTGAAGCGAGTTTTTCGGTTTTTTCCGATGAAACGGAAACTCTTTTTTCAAACCTTTCTTCCGTGTCATTCAGGGCGGATATCCACATTTCCGTTATTGAACCGCGGAAGTCAGCCGAAAGATTGTTTCGGGCTTTTTCCCTGAATTTTTCCCTTTCGGCAAGGTCCATATATCTGTCAAGCAGTTTGTAAATCCCCTGTATATCAGAGGCGTTTACGCACTCACAGGGCAGAGAACTGCCGGTGTAATCGGCGTCAAGGGCGTTTATTGCGGGTATTCCCGCCGTTACGGATTCCATAACCGTCTGCGGAAAATGCTCGCAGTGGGCGTAGGTTATGCTTATACCCGCAGTTCTTAAAGCGCGGAGCGGTTTTAACACCTTTTCCTCAATTATGAAGGAATCACCAAGCCCGCTTGAGCGCACGTATTCCATAAGATTCTCGGTCGCCTTTGAGGGCTTTACCGATTTCATTATTATCATATGAACCGATGAATCGGGATATTTTTCGTGTATCATTGCGAGTGCCGTTATGATGTTGCGCACATTGTGGCCCGAGTAGTTTGTGAAAAACGCGATTTCACGGTTCTCTACCGTTGAGGCGGACACCTCGTCGGTGTCATAGGGAAAATAGAACGGAATGTTTTTGCAGCTTACCGCCCCCATGCCGCTGAACATTTCAACATCTTTATCACAGGGCGTGATTACGCAGTCACAGCCGGCAACGGTGTTCGCGTACATTACCGAGAGCGAGGGCGAGCCGGAGGATACGCTTAATACCGGAGTGGCGGTCTGGTAAAGCACAACAGCCCTGCCGAGTGACTTCGCGGCAAGGTAGCACTGATACATTCTTTTTGTGAAGGAACCCCACAGCACAACGGTTTTGGCGGGTATAGAACCCAGAACACGAAGGATGGAAACGGATGAAGGCATGCCGTCGTTTTCGAGATTTGCAAGAACGTGCCTCTCAACATTTTCGGCGGTTATGAAATCATCACCCGCGGGGGCGCTGTAGGTTACAAGATGAACTTTATATCCTCTTTCAGACAGGCTGCTCATAAGAGAAGCGAGCGACTGTGCCGAAGCGGATGAATTGAAGGAATAGGAGTAAAATACAACTGTTTTTTCGTCAAAAGAGGTTATTCTTTTTCCGTTGTCGTTAACTGAAACAGGCATATTGTCAGTTCCTTTCGGTTTTCGTTTCCATTCTCAGATATGCGCCGGGCAATACGGGCTTATCGCAGTTGAAACTGAAATTCATAGTCGGATGCGGCGCGTTGTTAATCTTTTCGCCGTCTTCGTTTCTTAAATCGGTAACTGTGATTTTAAAAGGCTCGGTTTCTTTCTGCGCAACCTCAAGAATGTCGCCTTCAAAAAAGCGGTTTCTCTGAGTGCCGTATAATCTGCCGTTTTCGTAACTCAGAGCGATACCCGCAACGGACCATTCGCGGTTGTAGCCGCCCTTGAACGAGATATTGGCGTTATCGGTCGGGTTATCAAAATAAAAACCCGTGCAGTAATCTCTGTAACTGATTTTATAAAGCTCATCAACAATCCACTGAGACGGCTTGAAACTGTCTGAAAAACCGGATTTTACAAACTCGTTTACGGCTGATTTGTAGGCGTTTGCCGCCATAGCGGTATAGTACGCGGACTTTGCCCTGCCCTCGATTTTTAAACTCGAGACCCCCGCTCTGTAAAGTTCGGGGATATGCTCAATCATACACATATCCTTTGAATTGAGAATATATGTGCCGGTGCTGTCATCCTCGATAGGGAAATACTGACCCGGTCTTGTTTCCTCGCACAAAGCGTATTTCCACCTGCAGGGCTGAGCGCAGTCTCCCCTGTTGGAGTCACGCCCTGTCATATAATTCGAGAGAAGGCATCTGCCCGAAAACGAGACGCACATAGCCCCGTGAACAAAGCACTCAATTTCAAGTTCTTTCGGGGTTTTTTCTCTGATTTCGGCAATTTCACTCATCGATAACTCACGGGCAAGCACAACGCGTTTTGCGCCCATATTGTAAAATGTGTTTGCCGAAGCGTAATTGCATATACCCGCCTGAGTTGAAATATGAATATCCGTATCGGGTGAGTATTTCTTTATGAGTTCAAGAACACCGGTATCCGTAACGATGTAGGCGTCCACCCCCGCTTCGGATGTAGCTTTAACAAAGTCGGGCAGAACATCTATTTCGTTATTCCTCGGTACGGTGTTGCAGGTGAGATAGATTCTTACATTGCGGGAGTGGGCGAAATCGCACGCCTTTTTCAGTTCATCAATACTGAAATTTGCGGGACCGCTCCTCATTCCGAATGATGTAGAGCCAAGATATACGGCGTCCGCCCCGTAATTAACGGCCGCTTCAAGGCGTTCGTAATCGCCCGCGGGAGCGAGTATCTCGGGTTTATTATAATCATTATTCATAGTCATAATCAGCCGGAGTTTTTGCGCAGAACTTCAAGCAGGTTGCGGTCGTGCTCCGCGTTTGTTTCGGCAAGATAAATCTGACCCGAATTGTCGTGGCAGAAATAATAATAGTTGGTCTGTTCGGGATAAAGCGCCGCCTCAATGGCGTCTATACCGGGGTTGCAGATGGGACCCGCGGGAAGGCCTTTTATTGAAGATGTGTCGTAGTATGAAAGATATGTCTGCGCCTGTGCGCTGGTTACATTGGGTTTAACATATTTTTCAATATAGTTGGATGTGGCGTCGCAGCCGAGAGTCGGATAGGACACGGAGTGGTTTAACCTGTTGTGAATAACAGAGGAAACAAGGGGCATCTGCTCCGCGTTGCCCGCCTCACGCTGAATAATTGAAGCGATGATTATTATTTCATCCATTGTGTAGCCGAGTTCGGCGGCCCGTTTTGAGTATTCCTCCGTCCATTTTGACCGGAAGTTTTCGAGCATTCTGCGTATTATGGTGTTCGCGTCTGTCTTTTCATAAAACTCGTAAGTATCGGGGAAAAGGTAACCGTCAAGTTTGAATACCCTGTTGGTGTCGTTTGGAAGGTCTTTGATAAAATCAAAATCAAAATCCGTTCCTTTGAGTGAGGCGATAAGCTGCTCTTTCTTGCAGATTTCAAATTTGTCGAGTTTGTCGAACATCTGATAAATCGTCCAGCCCTCCTGGAAGAAGACCTTGACGGTTTTAGCGGTTTCCTGAACCTCCTGGAATTCATTCAGGTACGCTTCAAAACCCATATTTTTCTTTACGGTGTAAACACCGCTCATAAACTTGATTTCACCCGGGTCTTCATTGAAAAGCTTGTTCTTGAGATTGAAGAAGAATTTGCAGAACCATTTCTGATGAATAAGGTCGTTGTCGTCGAGAATATCAATAACCTGGTCAACGGTGGCGCCGTTGGGAATTGTTACGGAAACATCCTCATCTTTTCTGGTAATGGCGAGAACGTCATTTAAGCATGAAACGCCGAGATATGAGAAAAACAGCGTAAAAGCGAGAACCGCGCTTAAAAATCTGAACGCGAATTTAGCCCCTGTTACGGGCGGCTTTTTCTTCTTTTTCTTTGCGCCTTGCGCCGCCTGATTTTTATTCTGCTGCGCGTTTTGTTTCTGCTTAACCGGAGCGGTCTGCCTGACCGGCTGTGCGTTCGCCGCGGGCTGACGCCTCTGTTGCTGCTGCTGAACGGGCGCGGGACGGCTGACCTGCTGCTGTTGAGGAGCGGGTCTCTGATAATTATTTTGATTGTTGTACTGAGTTCTTGAAAGGTCGGGAATACCGTTTGTAAAATATATTCCTCCCCTGCTCATCGGACTTGCCGCGGAAGGATCCGACGGAGGAACGATATCCTCGCTGTCGTCAAAGGTTACAACAAATTTTTTCTTTTTGTTCTCCTGCTGAACCTCGGTGTTTATTGGCCCGAGCGAATATGTTTTGGGCGCAGAGGGTTGAGGCTTGGGAGTGTTGTATTCCTTTACAAACGATATTTCCGTTTCGCTGAAATCGGGATTATCCCCGTTGAATACCTCGGGATTCTCCTCTTCGTCAAAATACAGATCCTTATTGATTATGTAAAAATCTTTTGAGTCAAACGGATTGTTGTTTTTGTTCTCATCCACAGGATTTTCCTCCTTTCGGAACATATTTCAATATATGTTTTTGTCGGTAATAACAATATCTGCTTTTATATCAAAACCCTCAACGGGAATGTTTTCTTCAATAAGCTGTTCATAGCATAATCCGATTGTTCCGACGGCGTGTTTCCGAAGATATCTGTCATAGTACCCTCCGCCTTTTCCGAGACGGTTGCGGCTTTTGTCAAAGCTAAAGGCGGGAAGAATACAGACGCACGAACTGTCGGGTATTACTTTTTTGCTTTTATTTACAGGTTCGGGAATGGAATATTTTCCCGAAGCGACATCGTTGAGTGAGTTAATTGTAAAAAACTCCATAATTCCGTTACCGTAACAGACCGGAAGAGCGACTTTCTTTTTATTCTCAAAGCAATAATCTATTATTCTCATTGTGTCGGGTTCGCCGGGCATTGAATAATATGTAAGCACAGTCTGCGCGTTTTTAAACGCTTCGGTATAGATAAGCTTATCGAAAATCGCTTTATCGAGTTCGCTCTTGTTTTCAATCTGTGAAGATTTCAGATTAATCTTACGGCGCAAAGCCGATTTTTTTTCGGAAATACTATTCATTTCAGATTGAGCACTGGAGGGAGGATTTAAGTTTTTCCGCCGCCTCTTCGCCTTTAACGGCTTTTACTATTTCAAGCCCGAATTTGACGGCGCAGCCCATTCCCCTGCCCGTTATGATATTGCCGTCGCGGCATACAAAGGTGTCGGGAATCTGCGCGCCGTAAAGATCTTTCTCAAACCCGGGGAAGCATACAGCGTTTTTATTTTCGAGAATGCCCGCGTGACCGAGAATAGACGGAGCGGCGCAGATGGCGCAGAGATAAAGACCGTTTTCACTGCAGTAAGCAATTGCATTCTGAACGGAAGAATCATTTTCAAGGTTAATTGTGCCGGGCATACCGCCGGGCAGAACAATGCCTTCAAGCGAGGAATTGAGCCGGATTTCATCCGCGGATATATCGCACTTTATTTTAACACTGTGGGAGCCGGTTATTTCAGATGAGCCGACACCCGCGGTGACGGTTTCAATCCCCGCTCTTCGCATAACATCCAGAGTGGCTATTGCCTCAACCTCTTCAGTTCCGTCTGCAATAAAAAGATAAAACATAAATAAACTCCTTTAATCAAAAACCAATCCGAGATAGGCGCTTTCGATATTTTCAATTAACTCTTCTGCGTTTTTATCCGGAGCGAGAATCATGCCGTTTATTATAATCTTTGATCCGCTGCATACAATAAAGGAATCTGACGGTGATTGAAAAACATAGTTTTCACAATCGGTTTCATTAAGTATTGCCTTAATCAATCCTGCGAGCGATTTTTCGTCAACGCAGATTTCATAAATATCACAGCAATCCTCTTCGGTATTTATAAAAGCGTAAGCGTTGCCCGCGGTTATTAATTTACCGTTATTGTTTCTGTTTTCAAGAACAGCGTAATCAAGAGTGTTTTTGCTGTGGATAAAATAAGGTTTATTTGTAAGAAATTTGTTTCTGATCTCTTCGATTGGAAAATCACTTTCCGTTGCGATTATATCAGTGTTTTTGCATATATTGCTCAATTCATTTCTCGTAAATTGTGTAACGGCTTTTCTGAAAAACGGTATGAAGGAAAATCGCGAGTAGTAGTCAAATAAATGCTCCGCGGCGGGAACAAGGCAGATGTAACGATAACCGTTTTCAAGGGCGTATTTCTTAGAGTAATCAATCAACTGTCCCATTATTCCGCGTTTTCTAAAATCCGGATGAGAACAGGCGGCATAGAGATAATATGATTTAAAAACGCCTTTCTCTGTTTTCAGACTGCCGTCAATCAGAAACAACTGAGAAATGATTTTTCCGTCATCATTCAGATAAACAATACAATTATTTTCAGTAAATATATTGTCGAGAAAACAATTAATGTAACTGTATTCATCTTTAAAACATATATGCCAGAGGTCTTTGATTTGTTCCCTGTCGTTGTAATCGGCAAATTTAATCATATAATCGATTTTATAAATGAATATATTTCGGATGAAATGGAATCAATGCTTCTGGGGCTGCCGTTTTCGGCGCAGTTTATGCGTTTCCAGCCGAGTCTGTCGCAGGAGTAATCGGCTGTTTTTCTGCAGTGGCTCAGATAATCGGTATTTATTTCATGAATATCCTTTTTGCTCTCGTTGCCGTTATATCGCTGAGTCATAAGTTTTTGTGAAACCTCAATGGGCATATCGAGATAGATTACGGCGTCCGGGGCGGGAATACCGAGTTTTCCGTATTCAAAGTCCTCCAGCCATTCAAGAAAAGAATCGTAGTTTTCTTCTTTAACTTTCGTCAGCTGATGGTAGGCGTTTGAGGTGGTGTATCTGTCGGCTATAATGATTTTGCCGTTTAAATAATCCTCTTTCCAGAAGCAGTTGTAACTTACAAATCTGTCAACCGCGTAAAAGGAGGAAGCCGCGTAGGCATTGACTGCCTCGGGGTCGCTGCCGAAGCGCCCGCCCAGATACATTTTTACAAGTTCGCTCGATTTATCCTCGTAATTCGGGAGCTTTATCTGAGTTACTTCATATCCGTCTTTTTCAAGACTGCTTTTCAGTATGCCGAGCTGAGTGGATTTTCCGCTGCCGTCCAGCCCTTCAATAACAATGAGTTTTCCTTTCATAAATCCTCCGTCATTACATACTTATACAAATATGTATTATACCAAACCGCATTATAATAATCAAGTAATTATAAATAATATAATATAAAATATTTTTAGATAAAGTATTTATTTTTTATAAAAATTGTTTTATAATCAATATTAATTAATCGCAAGAGGTAAAATTTGAAATGTACGAAATAGATCAACTGCTCAAAGAAGTAAAACATGTTCACTTTATAGGTATAGGCGGCTCGGGTATGTGCCCGCTTGCCGAAATATTAAATGAAAAAGGATATATAATCTCCGGCTCGGATAACAACGAGACCGACACTCTGGCGAGAGTCAGGGCTATGGGCGCGAAGGTCACTCTCGGTCAGGTTCCGGAAAACATAGAAGGCGCCGAACTGATTATTTACACCTCCGCCATTCTCGCGGGCAACCCCGAACTTGAGGCGGCAAAGAACTCCGGAATACCTCTCTTTGAAAGGAACGACCTTCTCGGAGCGATAACAAGAATTTATCCCGATTGCATAGGCGTTTGCGGCACTCACGGCAAAACCACAACCTGTGCCATGCTCACACAGGTTTTAATTGAATGCGGCAAAGACCCTTCAGCCGTTATCGGCGGAAAACTCCCCCTTACAGGCACAAGCGGCATTGTCGGTTCAAGCGAGCATATGGTGTGCGAAAGCTGCGAGTATCAGGATCATTTCTTAAAACTCACCCCCGATGTCGCCGTTATACTCAATGTTGACGAGGATCACCTTGAGTATTTCAAAAACCTTGACAATCTCAAAAAATCGTTTGAAAAATTCGCGTCATTCGCTACCAAAAAAATTATTTATAACGGTGACGATAAGAACACCTGCGATGTTATTGAATCGGTAAAAGTGATAAGCGACAAGCCGACTGTTTCGTTCGGCTTCAATAAAACCAATGACTATTACGCCGACAACATCGAACTTAAAAACGAGTTCGCTTCTTTTGATGTTATTTATAAAGATGAAAATCTCGGCAGAGTCACTCTGTCAATTCCCGGCGAGCACAATATTTACAACGCTCTCGCTGTATTTGCCTCCGCCGTGCATACCGGAGCGAAGCCCGCAGAGATTATAACCGCGATTGCCCATTTCAGGGGCGCGGGAAGAAGATTTGAAATACTGGATGTTATTGACGGCATAACCATTGCGGACGACTACGCCCATCATCCGAGGGAACTCGAGGTAACATTGAACACGGCAATGGGAATGGGCTACAACAATGTGTGGGCTGTGTTCCAGCCGTTCACTTTTTCAAGAACAAAAATACTGTTTGACGATTTTGTAAGAGTTCTCAAAATACCCGATAAGGTCGTAATGACCGAGATAATGGGCTCGAGGGAAGTAAACACCTACGGTATTTATACCGCCGACCTTGCGAAGGAGATACCCGGAAGCGTCTGGTACAACACATTTGAAGAGGTTTCGCAATATGTTGTTGACCACGCGAAAGAGGGCGATTTCGTTATTACGCTCGGCTGCGGCGATATATATAAAGCGGCAAAAATAATGATTAAAATGTTGAAAGAAAAAAGAAAGGAAGGCTGAAATGAAATACAGTTTTAACAGAACAAATTTCAACGATTTTTCAGTTTACGAAATCAACAAATCAGCACCGCGCGCCTATTTTATCCCCTACACTTCCGAAGCGGCACTTATCAAAACGCCTTTTGCGAAGGAGAGAACATCCTCCGATATGGTAAGAGTTCTTTCCGGCAAATGGGATTTCAAATATTATCCCGAAAACACTCTTGTTCCCAACAACATAGATACTTCAAGAATCAAATTTGATGAAATTGATGTGCCCTCAACCTGGCAGAGAACGGGTTATGAAAACCCCGTTTATATCAACTGCGCCTACGAATTTGAAACCGCCGTTCCACATGTCCCCGAAAAATGCTCCGTCGGCGTTTACAGAAAAAAGTTCAAGGCAAAAAAGGGAAATAAATATATTATCAGTTTTCTCGGAGTTGCCTCCTGCCTCGACCTGTACTGCAACGGGCAGTATGTCGGCTACAGCGAGGGCGCTCACAATACAGCCGAGTTTGACCTTACAAAACTCATCAAAAACGGCGACAACGAAATAGTCGCCTGCGTTCATAAATGGTCCAACGGTACCTTCCTTGAGTGCCAGGATATGTTCAGGGAAAACGGCATTTTCCGCGATGTTCTTCTCTATGAGATGCCCGAAACATATATAAACGATTTCTGCGTAAAGACCGAACAGATTAAGGACAAATGGAACCTCAGCGTTGACACCTTCCTCAAAGGACGCTCCGCGGGTTATAAAGTCAAAGTAACTCTTTATGACGGCAAAAAGGTTGTAGCAGACACCCTTCTAAAAGCCAAGGCGCAGACTTGCGTTTTATTTGAAAACCTCGATGTTCAGAGCTGGAACGCCGAAATACCGAAACTATATACACTCACTGTTTCGCTTTACAATAAAGACGGTGAGGTAATGTCACTGCGCAATTTCACCGGCTTCAAAAAGGTTCAGATAAAAAAGAATCTCTTTACATTCAACGACACGCTTATCAAATTCAAAGGCGTCAATCATCACGACACAAACCCCAAGGGCGGTTATGTGATGTCTTTCAAGGAACTTGAAAAAGATATTAAGCTTATGAAAAAGCTCAATGTAAACGCCGTTCGCACCTCACACTATCCCCCCGACCACCAGTTCCTTGTTCTCTGCGATATTTACGGCTTGTATGTCGTAGATGAAACGGATATTGAAACCCACGGCTGCGGCTGCGAGCCCTATTGCAACATTGACCTAATAAGCCACAACCCGAAATGGGAACCGAGATATGTTGACAGAGTCAGCAGAATGTATCACCGCGACAGAAACCGCACCTGTATCACAATGTGGTCGCTCGGCAACGAGGCGGGCGGTTACGCCAATCAGGACGCGGGCTATAAATTCCTTCACGCAATCTGCCCCGAGATTCCCGTTCATTACGAGGGCGTTATCCGCACCGAGCGTAAAGGATATGATGTCATATCCGAAATGTACACCTATCACGAGGATCTTGAAAAGGTCGGCAAAAAAACAAGAGGACCCGTTTATACAAACAAGCCCTTCTTCCTTTGCGAATACGCTCACGCAATGGGCGTAGGCCCCGGCGGACTTGAGGATTACTGGAAAATCCTTTATAATTATGACAACCTTATGGGCGGCTGCATCTGGGAATGGGCTGACCACGCCGTTTATCACGCCCGCGGCAAAGTCAAATATACCTACGGCGGCGACCACGGCGAGAGAAAGCACGACGGCAATTTCTGCGTTGACGGTCTTATGTATCCCGACAGAACCCCCCACACCGGCGCATATGAAATGCAGGCGGTTTACCGTCCGCTCAGGGCTTGTTATGAGAACGGAAAACTAAAATTTATTAACACCAACAGGTTTAAGAATTCCGATTATCTCACCATTGACTGGGAACTTGTGAGAGACGGCGAAAAGGTTATAAAGGACGGCAGCCTTCGCCTTGATATCGCTCCCTGCGGCGAGGTTTCGGTTGACTTCCCCGTAAAACTTCCGAAAGAAAAATGCGATATCTTCATCAATATAACTTATAAAGATAACGGTAATTTCGTCGCGAAAGAACAGATTATTCTCAAGGAATCCTACGCCTGCGACATACCCGATTCAAAGGGTAAAGCGAAATTTGCCGCTGACGGCAATAATCTCAAAGTGACATTCGCCGACGGTGAAGTTGTTTTCAATTCCGAAACGGGCTATATTGAATCCTATAAAAAAGGCCGCAAGCAGTATATCAATCAGAAGCCCTCTTTCAGCAAGGGATTTTTTCCCAATATTTACAGAGCGCTGCTTGACAACGACGCCGCACAGAGAGGCAACTGGAAAAAAGCTGGTTACTCGGATTATGAGGCCTGCCTCAAAACCGTAAACGCCAAACAGAGCGGAAATAAAGTAACCGTTATTGAGGAGTTCGCTCTTGTCTCCGACGGCAAAAAGATTGCGGAAATAGCGGTTGAATATCTTATTGACAACGGCGGAACGATGAAGGTAAAAGCCTCGTTTACTCCCCTCAAAAACAAAACCGAGGCAAAGCACTTCCCCCGTTTCGGTCTCATTCTTGAAATGCCCGAAAAATTCAGAACCGTTGAATACTACGGTCTCGGCGAACGCGAGAATATGAGCGATTTCAACGCCCAGTGCGTAATCGGCAGGTTTAAAACCGATGTTGACTCAATGCAGGAGCCCTACATAAAACCTCAGGATTCCGGCAACAGGTCACAAGTCAGGGAACTGATTGTGACGGACGGCAAAAAGAAGGGCCTCAGGTTCTGCTTTGACGGTGAAAAATTCACATTCAATGTAAGAAAGTATTCGCAGAAATCCCTTGAAAGCGCGAAGCATTTTGAGGACCTTGTTGACGAGAATACAACAGCGGTAAACATTGACGGCTTCCTTCGCGGCACGGGAACTTCCAGCTGCGGCAGAGACACGCTCCCCGCCTATGATATTGACGCGAGCAAGGGTCTTAAGTTCTCGTTTACGGTTATTCCGCTTTAATAAAATATGGCTGTATCCCGAAGGATACAGCCTTTTCTTATCTGTTGCCGTACATTTTTTCATAGTAATTGCGGTATTCGCCGTTGATGATATCCTGCCACCATTCTTTGTTATCGAGATACCATTTGATGGTTTTTTCAATACCGTCCTCAAATGTTGTTTCGGGAAGCCATCCGAGTTCACTGTGGATTTTGGCAGGGTCAATGGCGTATCTTAAATCGTGCCCCGCCCTGTCTTTTACATAAGTAATCAGCGACTCGGGCTTGCCGAGTATGCTCAGAACAGTTTTAACAACATCGATATTCGTTTTCTCGTTGTGACCGCCTATGTTGTAAACCTCGCCCTCTCTTCCGTTTTCGAGAATCATCGCAATAGCTTTGCAGTGGTCCTCAACATAAAGCCAGTCTCTTACATTGAGTCCGTTTCCGTAAACGGGAATGGACTCGTTATTGAGCGCCCTTGAAATAATCAGCGGTATAAGTTTTTCGGGGAAATGATAGGGCCCGTAATTGTTTGAACAGCGCGATATTGTTACCGGAAGGTTGTAAGTTCTGAAATAGGCGAGAGTCAGAAGGTCGGCGGACGCCTTTGAGGCGGAATAAGGGCTCGATGTATGAATCGGCGTTTCTTCCGTAAAGAAAAGATCCGTTCTGTCAAGCGGCAAATCGCCGTAAACCTCATCGGTTGAAACCTGATGATACCTTGAAACGGAGTGTTTTCTGCACGCGTCAAGCAGACTTGCCGTGCCCATTATATTTGTCTGTAAAAATATCCCGGGCGATTCAATTGAACGGTCAACATGGCTCTCAGCGGCAAAATTCACAACCTTGTCAAATATCTCTTGAGAAAAAAGATTATCGACAAATTCACGGTCGGCGATATCGCCTTTTACAAACTTGAATTTCGGGTTTTGAATCGCTTCCGAGAGCGTTTTGAGGTTGCCGGCATAGGTGAGTTTGTCAAGACAAACAATATCATAATCGGGGCGGTTTTCGAGCATATAATATATGAAATTACTGCCGATAAACCCGGCTCCGCCCGTTACAAGTATTTTCAAATCAGGTCTCCTCCGGCTTTTTGTTTTCTTTTCGGTCTTCCTCGGGATTGTAAACGGATGAAATCTTTCTGATGTCTATGCGGTCGTAATACTTTTTGAATTTAACGCCGACCTTATAGAGAATATCGCAGTTATCGCAATAATAAAGCGCCCTGAAATACTGGTTGTGGAATTTCCAGTCCTCTTTGATTTTGCACTTTTTGCCGCATTTTTCGCAGCTGTGTTTGAAAAGAGTTTTGTCAACAATCGGATTGTCTATATTGCTTATGACCTTCGCCTTGAAGAAAAGTTTGTTATAAAACTCCTCGTCGCATTTGCTCGTGTATAAATCGAAAACCGCTTTGTTATAGATTTTCGCTAAAATCTGAGCGGTTACAAAACTGTCGTCCGGCGCGCGGTGCAGGCTGTAATCGTCCGTGCTTATTTTAAGCTCCTGAGCCGCCGCGTTTAAGCCCGTCTGCGAACTGGGGCTTGTGCCGGATATTTTCTGATAGCACTTCTGAAGGTCGCAGTAATTGTCAATAAAAGGTATGTGATTGATGCCGTTCAGGTATTTGAAGTTGTCGGTCAATACTCTTATATCGCTGTCGCCCCAGGTGAAAAACGTGTTCTCCTCCTTGCCGAGCCATTTGCGGAATTCGGAAAATGTTTTTGTGAAAAGTTCGCCGGAACGGACATCCTCGTTTGTTATATTGGTGAGCTTTTTTACGCTGCTTCTGAGTTTTTTGCCCACCTGCGATTTGATAACCTGCGAAAATGTATCCACCGTGTTGAACTGCTCGTCAAGCCGCACGGCGCCTATTTCGATTATTTCGTTGAAAAAGCCTTTTTTCTTTCTTGAATAGGTGTTGTTCCATTCAAGATCCATTACGATATACTGCATCCGGACATCCTTTACATAAAATATCATTTTAATAATACTACAACATATTGTAGTTTGCAAGATTATCTTAACATAATTGTTGATTTTTTCGTTCAATAATAGTAATATATAATGTAATAATTATAAGGAGCGTTTTATGGATTACACCAAACCTGTAAAACTTGCACATAACAGAGTGTGGCGCCTGTATTTCGGCGGAAAACTTCTTGATGAATTCAGAGGCGAAACAGCCCCCGACGGCAATTTCCCCGAGGACTGGATAGCGTCCGTTGTCTGCGCCAACAATCCCGACAGACCGGATAAACCCGAAAACGAAGGTCTCACAAAAACGGACGGCGGAATTTACCTCAGGGATTATATTGAGGAAAACCCTCTTTTATCTCTCGGAGAAACGATTTATAACAAACGAGGGTCGGATTTCGGAGTGCTTACAAAATTCCTCGATTCCTCAGAGAGGCTTCCTGTTCAGGTTCACCCCGACAAAAAAGCCGCGAAAGAGCTTTTCCATTCCGATTACGGCAAAACCGAGGCGTGGTATATTCTCGGCGGCAGGAATACAGACGGAGAGGAACCATACATTCTGCTCGGCTTCAAAGAGGATGTCACAAAAGAACAACTAAAAGAATTGTTCGACAAACAGGATATCCCCGCCATGACAGAGCTTATGCACAAAATACCCGTTCATCCGGGCGATGTGTTTCTTATAGCCGGAGGCACGCCCCACGCTATAGGTCCCGGCTGTTTTCTGATTGAGATTCAGGAGCCGACCGATTACACCATAAGCCTTGAAAAATGCAACACCCTCGGAGAGAAAATGCCCGATTTTCTTTGTCATATGGGTCTCGGCTTTGATAAGATGTTCGACTGCTTCAATTACATTAAATACTCTTATGATGAGGTTTTGAGTCTCTACAATCTCAAGCCGGAACTGTTATTTGAAAATGACAATTATTCACTGACTCAGTTAATCGGTTATGAAAACACCCCCTGCTTTTCGCTTCGTAAAGCGGTTATAAAAAAACGGTTTATCAAAGACAATTTCGGTTTTGTTCCGTCCGCTTTGGTCTGTATTGACGGCAAGGGCAGAATCGGAGATTTAGAAATTAAAAAAGGCGATTCCGCGTTTGTTCCCGCGAATGCGAAGAACATTGAATTTGTTCCCGAAGGAAAGTTTGAACTGTTGCAGTGCCTTCCCCCGCTGTAATTTCAAATCAGGTTAAAAAATGAGTAAAAAAATCAATGATAAAAAACTGATATTCGCTTTTATTTTTCTGTGCAGCGCCGTTTACTTTATCAGTTATCTCACAAGAAAAAACTATGACGCGTCCCTTGTCGAGATATATACATCACTGAATATTCCCAAAACTCTCGCGAGTCTTGCGAGCACGGGCGCTGTTATAACTTACGGCGCGGGTCAGCTTTTAAGCGGCGTTCTCGGCGATAAATTCAAGGCGAAATATATTATCATGACGGGTCTTATTGTTACGGCGTTCTGCAATTTCGCCATTCCCGTTGTAAGCGGCAGCATTTACGCCATGATTGCGGTGTGGTGCATAAACGGTCTTGCCCAGGCGATGATGTGGCCGCCGCTTGTAAAAATTATGAGCGATATGCTCGACAACAGTAATTACAAAAAAGCGGTTCTCTATGTAACCGTCGCAAGCTCGCTTTCAACCATTTTCGTTTATATCCTTGTTCCCGTGTGTATAAAGATTTCGCAGTGGCAGACGGCGTTTATCATAAGCAGCGCGAGCGCGTTTATAATCTGCCTTGTGTGGATGTTCAGCATAAACTATTTTGAAAAGAAAACAAAAAATGTAAACGATATCGAAACAGCTGAAAAAGAAGCAAAGCCCGCTCAAAAACTTGATAAAAAATATATTTTCCTGTCGGGGCTTATTCCCATAGCAATCGGTATTATTCTTCAGGGCACACTGCGTGACGGCGTAACAACCTGGATGCCCTCAATAATATCGGAAACTTATAATCTCGATTCATCTGTGTCAATTCTTTCAACGGTCGCCCTTCCCGTGCTCGGCATATTCAGTTCAACAGCGGCTTCACTGCTTCAGCGAAAAATGAAAAACGAGGTTTCAAGCGCCGCCGTTTTATATTTGATTTCGTTTATAAGTGCCGTGATTCTCTCTGTTTTCAGCAACAAAAACGTTCTTCTTTCAATTATTCTTATGGCAGTTATTACCGCCTGTATGCACGGGATAAATCTTATGCTTGTGTGCGAGGTTCCGAACTATTTTTCAAAGTTCAATAAAGTTTCCACTATTTCGGGAATTCTCAATTCATTTACCTATATAGGTGCGGCTGTTTCCATTTACGCCATTGCCGCCATTTCGGAAAAATTCAATAACTGGGTAATCAATTTTGTTATCTGGGCGGTTATCAGCATATCCGGCTTCCTTGTATGCGCCCTGATTCTGAAAAAATGGAAGAACTTCAGAAATTCAATGGAGGAAAATCAATGAGTGTGGATTACAGTTTTCTTTTAAGTCAGATGACGCTCGAGGAAAAAGCGTCAATGTGTTCCGGTTCCACCTTCTGGCTGACTCAGCCCGTTGAACGGCTGGGCATTCCCTGCGTATGGGTAAGCGACGGTCCCAACGGCTTAAGGAAGGAAAAACGCTCGGCTGGGCTCAATCTTATGGGCACTTCCGAAACATCAACCTGCTTCCCCTCCTCCGCCACAACGGCTAACAGCTGGGATGTTTCGCTTATGAAAGAAATAGGTCACGCGATTGCCGGGGAAGCGAAGGCCCTCTCCGTCACCACCGTTCTCGGACCCGGTGTGAATATTAAAAGAAATCCCCTCTGCGGACGCAACTTTGAGTATTTCTCCGAGGATCCCTTCCTTTCGGGCAGAATGGGCGCCGCCTTTATTAACGGTGTTCAGTCCTCCTCAATCGGAACAAGTTTGAAGCATTTCTGCGCAAACAACGAAGAGCATCTCAGAATGAGCATTGATTCCGTCATTGACGAGCGTACGCTCAGAGAGATTTATCTTTCCGCGTTTGAATACATTGTCAAAACCGAAAATCCCGAAACCGTTATGTGCAGTTACAACCGCGTAAACGGTGAGTATATGTCCGAAAACAAGCGCATACTCGGCGACATTCTCAGGGATGAATGGGGCTATGAAAACATAATCGTCAGCGACTGGGGAGCCGTCAATGACAGAGTCCTCGGAATCAAAGCCGGGCTTGACCTTGAGATGCCCGCCAACAACGGGGTAAATGACAAAAAGATTGTTGAGGCGGTCAAAAACGGCGAACTCAGCGAGGAGGATCTCGACAAATGCGTTCTCAGGCTGCTTAAATTCGCTTTTGAGGCAAAAGAACACGAGTGTCATAACAAAGCGATTAATCTTTCGGTCAACCACGCCGTTGCCAAAAAAGCGGCAGTTAAATCCGCTGTTTTGTTAAAGAATGAAAACTGCAACCTGCCTGTTGACGAAAAAGAAAAGATAACCGTTATCGGCGCGCTTGCGAAATATGTGAGATATCAGGGAGCGGGCTCAGCCCATATAAATCCTTTCAGAACCGTCTCGTTCTGTCAGACGCTTGACGGTAATAATATTGATTACACATACGCCGACGGCTATAAAATCAAGGGCACCGGCGTTGATTACACTCTCATTGACGAAGCGTGCAAAGCGGCACAAAACAGCTCTCGTATTATAGTGTTTATCGGTCTTACCGACGCGTACGAAAGCGAAGGCTATGACCGTACTCATATGAAACTTCCCGAATCGCATATTGAACTTATCAAAAGACTTGTTGAAATAAACGACAATATCACTGTTGTTCTTTCAGGCGGCTCGCCCGTTGAATTATATGAATTCAAAGACAAGGTCAAATCCATTCTTCATATGTATCTAGGCGGTCAGGCGGCCGGTGAAGCGGCTTATGATCTTATTTTCGGTAAGGAAAATCCCTGCGGCAAGCTCGCGGAGACATATCCTTTAAAATATGAGGACAATATTGTTTCCAATTATTTCCCGATGGGTCCGAGAAGCGTTGAATACCGTGAAAGTATATTTGTTGGCTACAGATATTACGATTCCGCGAAAAAGGATGTCGCCTTCCCCTTCGGTCACGGTCTTTCCTATACGCAGTTTGAATATTCCGATATTAAGGCGGCTCATAAAAAAGACGGCAGCGTAAGCGTGACATTCAAAATCAAAAATACCGGCAGCCGTTGCGGCGAGGAGATCGCTCAACTGTATGTCAAAGCGCCCGCTTCAAAAATATTCAAAGCCGAAAAAGAACTTAAAGGGTTCACAAAAGTCAAGCTTGAACCCGGTGAAGAGAAAAAATGTGAAATCAATCTCGACAACAGAGCGTTTTCATATTATAATGTCAACATTAGCGGCTGGCATGTTGAAGGCGGCGAATATACAATTCTCATCGGCGCTTCAAGCAGAGATATAAGACTGAAGACAGCGGTCAGAATGAAGGACTCCAATCCCGACGCGGTTGTTCCCGATTACAGCGGCACGGCGCCTTCCTATTATAAAATCGGCGAATGCGATATTGTTCCCGACAATGAGTTTGAAGCGTTATACGGCAAAAAATTAATCGGCAACGAACCTTATAAAAAAGGTGAACTCACAATAAACAACAGCGTTGAGCAGGTTGCAGTCAGCGGTTTCGGCAAAGCGATTTACGCTATTATGAAATACGGCGCAAAACTTGTTTCGGTAACTACCGAAAACCCGGAGATGTCCGCAAGGAGCGCAATAGATATTCCCCTGCGCTCGTTCAACAGTTTTACCGGCGGCTTCCTCTCTCAGCAGACTGTTGAAGGAATTCTTGACCTTTGCAACGGCAAAAGCGGCGGATTTATGAAAATGATAAAAGGATTCAGAAAATAAACGGAGGTTATTATGAGCAGATACGAAACGGCAAAAGATATTTACGCGGGTTACGGTGTCGATACCGAAAAAGCGATTGAAATTCTTAAAAACGTAACTGTCAGCATTCACTGCTGGCAGGGCGATGATGTTACGGGCTTTGACAGCAAAGAGGCGCTTTCGGGCGGTATTCAGACCACCGGCAATTATCCCGGCAAAGCAACAACTCCCGCACAGCTTATGGCGGATATCGACAAGGCGTTTTCGCTTATTCCCGGCAAAAAGAAGCTGAACCTTCACGCCTGCTACGCGATATTTGAAGGCGAGCCGGCAGGCAGAGATGAAATAAAACCCGAGCATTTCAAAAAATGGGTTGAGTTCGCTAAAGCGCGTGATATGGGCATAGATTTCAACCCCACTTTCTTCTCACATCCTATGGTAAAGGACAATCTCACCCTTTCATCGCCCGATGATGAAGTAAGAAACTACTGGATAAGACACGGGCAGGCGTGCATCAGAATCGGCGAATATTTCGCCGAAGAAACGGGTTACCCCTGTGTTATAAATTACTGGATTCCCGACGGCTATAAGGATATACCCGCCGACCGTCTTTCACCGAGAAGAAGATTCAAGGAATCTATGGACAAGATTTTAAGCATTGATTACGACAAGAGCAAGGTTTACATCACTCTTGAATCAAAAGTTTTCGGCATAGGTCTTGAAAGCTACACAGTCGGAAGTTCCGAGTTCTGTCTTTCATACGCCACCAAAAAGGGCATCACTCCCCTTATGGACAACGGCCACTATCACCCCACCGAGCTTGTTTCGGATAAGATTCCCTCACTGCTTCTTTTCAATGAAAAAATCGCCCTCCACATCACAAGAGGAGTTCGCTGGGATTCCGACCACGTTGTTATACTCGACGATGAAACAAAGGAAATCGCCAAGGAAATAGTCCGCAACGACGCCCTTGACAGAGTTTTCATAGCCACCGACTATTTTGACGCTTCGATTAACAGGATTTCCGCCTGGGTAACAGGTGTGCGCTGCGTTCATAAAGCGCTTCTCTTCGCCCTTCTTCAGCCGAACGATAAGATGAAGGAACTCCAGGACAGCGCCGACACCACTTCGCTCATGGCACTTTCGGAGGAAATAAAAACAGCCCCCTTCGGCGACATCTGGAACGAATACCTCACCAGACAGGGGCTTTCAAATTCGTATATTGATGATATTAAAGAATACGAAAAAACCGTTCTTTCGCTCAGATAAACATAAAGCAGAATCCCGAGGGATTCTGCTTTAATTATTGCAATATACTGTCAAGTTCCTTTTTCAGTTCTTCAACAGTTTCACGGTCTTTGCCGGGATCGTTGAAAACGCAGCCGAGCATTTTCTCAACTTTACCGACGGCTTCGGCTATTGATTCTTTTTTCTTTGCGGGAATGCTGTATTCATCGCATATCCGTTTAGATTTTTCAATCAGTTCTTCCGCTCCTCCGACATATCTCGAGCGGTTGAACTGTGGGTATTTTCCGTTTATGTCTTTAACCTCTCCGAGCGCTATATCGGTCGCGAGGGCGATTGAAGTGTTGTTCGGCCCCAGTTCGTGATACTGGTTTTCAAAAAACCATATTCTGTCCCTGAACGGGCTTTCTGAGGCGTCAATCGATTTATCGGGCGAAATATATTTTTCTTCGTCTGTGTCGAATTTTTCGCCGCGTTTTACCCATTTGACGCCGGGCGCGGTTGAGGATATCTGAATAACGGAATCGGAATTGGTCTTTTCGGAGTTTGCGAACAGCGATAAAAACGAGAAGTCCCGACTGTCCTCCCCGAAAAACTTGTTGTAACCGCAAATAAAATATGTGTTTATTTTACACTTGCTTTCAAGAGTTTTTAATCTGTTTATAAGATTGTTCTGAGCGTTGTTATATATTTGAGAAACACGCCTTACCTCGTTCAACCTTATATCATCGCTGCCTTCAAAAAGTTTTTCGCAGACTTCATCATATCTGTCTTTCGGAACAAGAGCGGTAAACGCGGAGTTTCTGAGAATTATTGTTTTTACAAAAGTATCAAACAGAACCCCGAACAGTGATTTAACATTGTTTTCGGGGAATTTTTTTAAAAATTCCGCTCCTTTATTGCCTACTAAAACGGGAAGTTTTTCGATAAACGAATCATCAACATTGAAAGTGATGAGATCGGACAAGCCGTCGCTGCCGTCCCACGCGCCTACAATGCTTATTATTTTTTCAATATAATCCTCACCGACAGCGCCGCTTTCATCGGAATAATATTTGTCAATATACGCGCTTACTATCGAACCGCCCATACTCATCGGCACAAGTGTAACCCGTTTACATCCGGTTTTGTTTTTCTGGTCCTCAATAACGGCTTTGAGCATTTCCCTGAGATTGTCGGCGTCCTCATAGATATCTGAAAACGGCGTGTAATTGAAGCAATACATGTTTTCTTCGCCGATTCTTCCCGCGAGTGATTTGCAGGGAATATCTCGGTACAGCCGGTAAAGCACGCTTTTTTCAAAATCAGAGCATTCCTCACCCGTGAGAAGATCTGTTTTGCGCAGCACATCAAAGGATTTCGGCCCGCATATAATATTTGTAACATCAAACGGCAGTCTTCCGTAATCATCTACCCTGCAGCAGTAAAAGAGTTTGGATATAATTGAAGATAATTCGGATTCGTTTATTTTTACTTTGTTGCTTTTCAACTTAAGAAAACATTTCGCGACGGTTTTCGATAAAACCGCGTAATCCCCTGCCGTGAACTCCTTGAACATTATATCTTTTCTTGAGGGAAAAAGGTTCCAGATATACCCGTCGCCGCCGCTCAGATACGACCAGGTCTGACCAATTCCCGTTACAAAAACAACAGGCGTTACGGTCTTTTTTTTCATCTTTTTTCCCTCCCGAAATTTTATGATTAAATGTTATCATTATTTATTATAAAAATCAATAAATTAATTGCAATTAATAAATATATATGATAATATATTTAAGTAAAAAAAGGAGGTTTTTATATGGCGTCGGGAATGCTTGATGAAGTATTAAAAGCCGAAGAAATCTGCGCTGAAAAAACGGATGAAGCGCAGAGACAGGCAGAAAATATCATAGAAAACGCCGGTAAGACGGCTGAAGAAAAAGTAACCGAGATACTCGAAAACGCAAAAAAACAAGCGGCTGAGCTGATTGAAAAAGCGCAGGCGGGTTCCGATGCGGGCAAAATTCAATCGGACGATTCCGCAAAGAAGCTTACCGATGAGCTTATTCAGAAAGCCGCCGCGAATATCGATAAAGCGGTTGACTGCGTTATTGATTCTATAGTATGAACATAAATTTAAACTGATAAGGAGGTGAGGTTATGGCAAAACTGAAAATGAAAAAAATCGAAATCATCGCTTCGATTCAGGATGTAAAAAACATTGTTGATTTCATTCAGCGAAAAGAAGTGATGGAATTAACCGATATCCCCGAAAACGGAAATCTCGATAAAATATCAACCGTACAGTCGCTCGGTTTTTACGAAAAATATCTGACAGAGGCGGAGACTTCGCTCAAGGTGCTCGATAAATACTGCCCCGAATCAAAAGGCATTCTTGAGTCCTTCTTTCCGCAAAAGGAAAATATTTCTTTTAAGGAGTTTATTGATAACTCCGATAAAGCGAGCGATATTTTAGGCGTGTGTTACGACATAAACTCCGCGGCGAAACAGATAGACGAATCCTCGTCATCCGTCGCGAGATATGAGGCGATGCTCGAAACTCTCGAGCCGTGGATTGACCTTGATGTTCCGATGAAGTACAAGGGCACAAAAACCACATCCGCTTTCATCGGCACCCTCCCCGATTATTATACCGCCGAGACTTTGAAGGACGCTCTTCTCCCCGCTCTCGGAGAAATTGAGGAGTTTGACTGTGAGGTTATTTCTTCCGGCAAAACAAGGTCAAATGTTTTTGTCGTATGTCACAACGACTGTAAACAGGCGGTTTACGACGCGCTGAGGTCTCTGGGTTTTGCTTATCCTTCCGACCCTACAAAACACCCACCGCGGGTCAGGTACGAGCGGTATCAGAACGAGATAAGCACCCTGCTCGACAAAAGCGACAAGGCGCTCGATACAATCAAGGAAAACGCGAAATACAGAAAAGACATTCAGTTTGCCTATGACTATTTTTCGCTCCACAGAGAAAAATACTCAACCATCGGCAAATTGTCCGTTACCGATAACATATTTATTTTGGACGGATATATTTCAGAAGCTGACGCGGAAAGCTTCTGCAAGGAACTTGAGTCAAAATACACTGTCGCTCTCAATGTTTACGATCCCGATGAAACTGATGATGTTCCGGTCTCACTTAAAAACAACAGTTTCAACGGCGCGGTTGAGAGTATAACTAATATGTACTCTCCACCCGGCAAATCCGATATTGACCCGAATCCGATAATGGCGTTTTTCTATTACGCTCTGTTCGGCATTATGCTCTCCGACGCGGGCTACGGTCTGCTTATGGTAATAGGCACGGCTATAGCGAAAGCGAAATTCAAACTCACGGGCGCGAAGAAAAAAACGGTCGATATGTATTTCTACTGCGGAATAGCGACTCTCTTCTGGGGCTCGCTTTTCGGAAGCTGGTTCGGAGATATATTTGAGGTTGTCGCGAGGGACTTTTTCGGGGTTGCCGATCTCGGCGCAAAGATTAATTCCTTACTCGGTTTCAATCTGTTCAAGGACGGGCTCGCCCTCTGGTTCCAGCCCGTGCAGGATCCGATGCGGCTTATGAGATATTCATTCCTGTTCGGCATTATCCATCTGTTCGCGGGTCTTTTCGCCGCGTTTTACAAGATGTGGAAACAGGGCAACAAAGTCGGAGCGATATGCGATGTTATTCCCGTGTTTATCCTCATAACCGGCATTGTTCCGCTCGGTGCGGGAATACTCAGCGTAAATGTTCCGCCCGTTCTCAATAAAGTCGGGCTTATAATGGCTGCCGTCGGCGCCGCGCTCATAGTTCTTACCGCAGGCAGGGAATCAAAGAACATTGTCGGCAAACTCGGAGTCGGCTTATACGGGCTTTACAACACGGCTTCGGGGTGGCTCAGCGACATCCTCTCCTATTCAAGGCTTCTCGCTCTCGGGCTTTGCACCGGCGTTATAGCAACAGTCGTAAACACGCTCGGCACTATCCCCGAGAACAAAATCACGAAGCTTATACTTCTGATTCCCGTGTTTATTTTCGGTCATGTTGTAAATATGGCAATCAATTTAATAGGCACCTATGTTCACACGAACAGGTTGCAATATGTTGAATTCTTCTCAAAATTCTATGACGGAGGCGGCAGGACCTTTACTCCGTTAAAAACAAATACTAAGTATTATAATATTCAGGAGGACTGATTTATGAATCTCACATTTGGCGTAATGATAGCAATTTTAGGCGGCGTTATTGCCGCGGTTATGGGCGGTGTCGGCTCTGCTATAAGCGTAGGTACCGTCGGTCAGGCGGCTGCGGGCGTTGTTTCCGAGGATCCGTCAAAATTCGGTAAAGTTCTTATTTTACAGATTCTCCCCGGCACACAGGGTCTTTACGGCTTCCTTGTCGCCTTCCTTCTTCTTGTGCAGATAGGCGTTATGAACGGCGAGGTTCTCACTCTTTCGCTCGCTCAGGGCTTTATGTATTTTGCAGCCTGCCTTCCCATGGCTGTCGGCGGTCTCATCTCCGCTATATATCAGGGCAAAGCCGCTGTAGCGGGTGTTGGCATTGTTGCCAAAAAACCCGAGGAAAGCGGTAAAGCGATTATTTTCGCGGCTATGGTTGAAACATACGCCGTTCTTGCCCTTCTTATTTCAATCCTCTCCATCTTCAGCATTACTTCCATCATTTCTGCATAAGAGGTGCTTTTATGACCGGTCTGGAAAAGATTATAAATAAAATAGAAACAGACAACGCCGATAAATGCGACCGGATTATTTCATCGGCGGAAAAACAGGCGCAGGAAATAATTGACAAAGCGGTTTCCGACGCGCAGAATCAGGCGGATGACATTATCGCTAAGGCGAATAAGAAATGCGGTAAAATAGCCGAAATAGATTTGTCGAGAAACCAGCAGATTCAGAAGCAGGCTGTTCTTTCAACCAAGGTAAAGCTTATCAATGATGTTATTGAAAAGGCATCGCGGAAACTTGATTCGATGGACGACAGTTCGTATTTCGCTTTCCTTCTCAAGCTTATTGAAAAGTATTCCCGCGAGGGCGAATGTGAAATGCTTCTTAATAAAAAGGACTTTTCGCGCGTGCCCGAGGGTTTTGTTTCAAAGGCGAAAGAGACGGCTTTGAAAAACGGCGCCGTTCTCACTCTTTCACAAGAAAACGCCGACATAAAAAACGGTCTTATTTTAAAGTACGGTCTTATTGAAATCAACTGCTCTTTCGACGCTTTGATTGACGAAAACAGAGAAGACATCAAAGAAAAGATAAACTCATTATTATTCTGAGGGGCGTGAGTAAAATTGAATAACCAACAATATACTTATGCCGTTGCGAGAATAAGGGCGAATGAAACAAAACTGCTCACAAAAGCGGATTACGATTCTCTGATTAACGCTTCCGGCAAACAGGCGGTCGCTTCGATTCTGATTGACAAGGGATGGGATATTGATTTAAAAAATATCTCTTCATCTCTTGAAAACGAAGCGGAAAAAGTCTGGGATCTCTTTACAAGAAGCGTTCCCGACATAAATCTTATAGACGCGCTGATTATTCCGAATGATTTTTACAATTTAAAAGCCGCAATAAAAGCGACATTTTCCGACCTTGACCCGTCAAAATATTATATCTCCCCCTGCACCGTCAATCCCTCTCTGCTCACAGAAGCCGTCAGCCACAACAATTTCAAAGAACTGCCGGACTTCATAAAAGTCACAGCGGAAAAAGCGTATGATAATTACGCCGAGACATCCGGCGGTCAGGATTCCGAGATTATTATTGACAAGGCGTCGCTTGAAACCGCGCTCTGTTTCGCTGAGAAATCAAAGAGTGAACTGCTCAAAGCGATTATGTCGCTCAAATGCGTTCAGGCAAACATAAAAACCGCTTTGCGCTGCATTTTCTGCGGCAAATCAAAAGCGTTTACAATGGACGCTTTCTGTATCTGCCCCGGCATTGACAATGAGCGTTTATATGAAAGCGCGAAGGATAAAGAGAGTCTCTCGCTGTATCTCAGTGAAACACCTTATTCTTATTTAAAAGATGCCGTTAAAGGTGGTTTTACTCAGTTTGAAAACTTCTGTGACGATTATATTATCGGTCTTACGGACAGTTCAAAATGGCTTATTGACGGACCCGACCCCGTTATTTCGTATTATTATATCAAAATGAATGAAATAAAAAACGCGAGGGTTATTTTCTCCGCCAAGGAAAACGGTCTCACACCGGAGAATATAAGAGAGAAAGTGAGGGGCGTTTATGTATAAAATTGCCGCTATGGGCGATAAGGACAGCATTTACGGCTTTGCTTCACTCGGTCTTCATATTTTTCCGTTTGACGATGTTGACGACCCTTCCGAAGCCGCCCACACTTTAAGAAGACTTGCCGAAAACGGTTACGCCGTTGTTTATATAACGGAAAGGCTTGCTTCTTTAATTGAAACGGAAATTGACAGGCTTTCTTCACAGCCGCTGCCCGCCGTGGTTCTTATTCCCGGTGTCAGAGGAAATACGGGCGCGGGGCTTGCGAATGTAAGCAAAAGCGTTGAGAAAGCGGTCGGTTCCGACATTCTTTCAGAATAGTTTGAAAGGTAAACAGATTATGAGTACAGGTACGATTACAAAAATAGCCGGTCCCCTTGTTGTCGCGTCCGGAATGCGCGACGCGAATATGTTTGACGTTGTGCGCGTCAGCAACGCGAGACTTATCGGTGAAATAATAGAAATGCACGGCGACAAAGCCTCGATTCAGGTTTATGAGGAAACATCGGGTCTCGGAACGGGCGAACCCGTGGAATCCACTAACGAGCCGCTGAGCGTGGAACTCGGCCCCGGCCTTATTGAAGGCATTTATGACGGCATTCAGAGGCCGCTCAATGTTATTCGCGACATGGTCGGCAACAACCTTACAAGAGGCATTGAGGTTCCCGCCCTTGACAGGAATAAGGTATGGCATTTCACGCCCGTTGCCAAAGTCGGCGATAAGGTAACCGGCGGCGATATTCTCGGCACCGTTCAGGAGACCGATATTGTTCTTCATAAAATTATGGTTCCTCCCTATATCAGCGGTACAATAGAATCAATTGCCGAGGGAGATTATAAAATAACCGATGTTGTCGGTAAAATCAAAAACGACAGCGGCGATTACGAGTTTACTTTAATGCAGAAATGGCCTGTCCGAAAAGGCAGACCTTACGCTAAAAAACTCGCCCCCAACACTCCGCTAATTACCGGTCAGCGTGTTGTTGACACCCTGTTCCCGATCGCGAAAGGCGGCGTAGCGGCTATACCGGGTCCTTTCGGAAGCGGAAAAACCGTCACCCAGCACCAGCTCGCGAAGTGGGCTGAGGCGGATATAGTCGTATATATCGGCTGCGGTGAGCGCGGAAACGAAATGACCGATGTTCTCAACGAGTTCCCCGAACTTATAGATCCCCACACCGGCAAATCACTTATGGAGCGCACGGTTCTTATTGCGAACACCTCGGATATGCCCGTTGCGGCCCGTGAGGCTTCTGTATATACAGGTATTACCATTGCAGAGTATTTCCGCGATATGGGCTATTCCGTGGCTCTTATGGCGGACTCCACCTCTCGCTGGGCCGAAGCGCTGCGTGAAATGAGCGGACGCCTTGAGGAAATGCCCGGTGAAGAGGGATATCCCGCTTATTTGGGCAGCCGTCTTGCTCAGTTCTATGAAAGAGCCGGCTCGGTCATATCTCTCGGCTCGGATGAAAGAAGCGGCGCCCTTTCGGTTATCGGCGCTGTTTCGCCCCCCGGCGGTGATATTTCTGAACCTGTTTCCCAGGCGACGCTCCGCATAGTCAAAGTGTTCTGGGGTCTCGATTCATCCCTTGCTTATAAACGCCATTTCCCCGCCATCAACTGGCTTACAAGTTATTCACTCTACGCCGACACGCTCGGCACCTGGTTTAACGACAATGTAAACAGCGAGTGGACGGCTCTTCGCGCAAGACTTATGAAAACCTTAAGCGAGGAAGCGGCGCTTGATGAAATTGTTAAACTTGTCGGTATGGACGCTCTTTCCGCCCCCGACAGACTCAAAATGGAGGTTGCCCGCTCAATCCGTGAGGACTTCCTTCATCAGCTCGCCTTCCACGAGGTGGACACATACACCTCGCTTCGCAAACAGTTTATAATGATGTCCTTGATCCTGCAGTATTATGACGAGGCGCTCAAAGCGCTTGATCAGGGCGCGGATATTGAAAAACTCGTTTCCGTTCCCGTCCGCGAGGCGATAGGCAGATTCAAATATATCCACGAGGACAATATTGAAGAGGAATTTGCATCAATCAGCAAAACTATCAAAAACGAAATTACCGATGTAATTGAAAGCGAGGAGGAATTCTGATGCCAAAAGAATACAGAACAATTCAGGAAGTATCGGGTCCTCTGATGCTTGTTCGCAATGTCGAAGGCGTCGCCTACAATGAACTCGGTGAAATCGAGCTTGCCAACGGCGAAACAAGAAGGTGCCGCGTGCTTGAACTTGACGGCACAAATGCACTTGTTCAGCTTTTTGAAGCGTCCACAGGCATTAACCTTGCCGAAAGCAAAGTGCGTTTCTCGGGCAGGCAGATGGAACTCGGTCTCTCACTCGATATGCTCGGCAGAGTTTTTGACGGCCTCGGCAGGCCTATTGACGGCGGTCCGGAGATTATTCCGGATAAACGAGCCGATGTAAACGGCGTTCCGATGAATCCCGCGGCAAGAAGCTACCCTCAGGAATTCATACAGACGGGTGTTTCCGCCATAGACGGTCTTAACACCCTTGTAAGAGGTCAGAAGCTTCCCATATTCTCTGCCTCGGGTCTTCCCCACGCCCAGCTTGCCGCCCAGATTGCAAAGCAGGCGAAGGTTCTCGGTGAAAACGAGCAGTTCGCCGTTGTTTTCGGCGCAATGGGTATCACTTTTGAAGAGTCCAACTATTTTGTTGAAAGTTTCCGTGAAACGGGAGCCATTGACAGAACCGTAATGTTCTCCAACCTCGCAAACGACCCCGCCATTGAAAGAATCGCCACACCGAAAATGGCTCTTACCGCGGCGGAGTATCTCGCGTTTGACAAGGGAATGCACGTGCTTGTTATTCTTACGGATATTACAAACTACGCCGACGCTCTGCGTGAGGTTTCAGCCGCGAGAAAAGAGGTTCCCGGCAGACGCGGCTACCCCGGATATATGTACACCGACCTCGCCACCATTTACGAGAGAGCGGGCCGTCAGAGAGGCAAGGAAGGCAGCATTACGCTTATTCCCATTCTCACAATGCCCGAGGATGACAAAACTCATCCCATTCCCGACCTTACGGGCTATATAACTGAGGGTCAGATTATTCTGAGCCGTGAACTTTACAGAAAAGGCGTTAATCCGCCCATAGATGTTCTCCCCTCGCTTTCCCGTCTTAAGGATAAAGGTATTGGCGAAGGCAAAACCAGAAAAGACCATTCAAACACAATGAATCAGCTTTTCTCCGCTTATGCGCGCGGTAAGGATGCGAAGGAACTTATGGTTATTCTCGGTGAAGCGGCGCTTACCGATATTGACAAACTTTACGCTAAATTTGCCGACGAGTTTGAAAACCGTTATGTCTCCCAGGGCTTTGACGCCAACCGCTCAATTGAGGAAACCCTCAACCTCGGCTGGGAACTTTTAAAAATACTTCCGAGAAGCGAGCTTAAGAGAATCAGTGACGAACTTCTTGAAAAATATTACGACGCTTAAAGGTATTCATTATGGCTGTATTGAATGTTAATCCGACAAGAATGGAATTAACCAATTTAAAGCGCAAACTCACCACCGCCCGGCGCGGTCACAAGCTTCTCAAGGATAAACGCGATGAGCTTATGCGGCGTTTTCTTGACCTTGTGCGCGAGAACAAGCGCCTGCGCATTGAGGTTGAGGATCAGATTCGTTCCGCCAATGTGGCTATGGAGGCTGCGAGAAGCGCGATGAGCGACAAAGCGCTTGATGTTGCGTTGATGCTTCCTACTCAGGAAATGAGTCTTGATGTAACCGAAGCGAATATTATGAGCGTTCTTATTCCCGTGTTTGATGTTAAACTCCGCACGGCGAATGAAAACGATATTTATTCCTACGGTTTCGCGCAGACTCCGGGTGAACTTGACGATGCGGTCAGGGCGTTTTCAAACGCCATGCCAAATCTTCTTAAATTAGCCGAACTTGAAAAATCCTGTCAGCTTATGGCTTCGGAGATTGAGAAAACAAGAAGAAGGGTAAACGCCCTCGAGCACGTTATGATTCCGCAGTATGAGGAAACAATACGCTATATTACAATGAAGCTCGATGAAAACGAAAGAAGCACCACTACCAGACTTATGAAGGTCAAGGATATGATGCTCGCGCAGACACATAATTATAAATAATAAAAAAAGAGAAGCAGGGCTTTGCCCTGCTTCAATTCATTTTACGGTATTAAGGAATTTTTCAATTCCTTCGCTCAATGAAAAGAATGCCGAGAATATCGATGATGAACCCGCCACAAACATATCCGCGCCCATTTCTCTCATCTTCACGGCGTTTTCAAAACTTACATTTCCGTCAACTTCAATTTCAACATTTTCATATCCCTTACTGTCAAGGAACTCTCTTGTTTCCTTTATTTTATTGAGAGTTGAGGGAATAAGCTTTTGCCCCGAATATCCGGGATTGACGGTCATTATAAGAACCGCGTCAATATCGTCAAGCAAATACTCAATGCAGCTTACGGGTGTCGCCGGATTCAGCGCGATAATGGGCTTTGCGCCCTTTTCTCTTAATTTGCCAAGTACCCTTTGCGGATGGTTTGTGCTCTCATAATGAATTGAAACATAATCCCCTTTTTCTATAGGGAATCTGTCAATTTTGTCTTCCGGGCGGTCTATCATCAGATGGTAGTCAAGCGGAATATGTGTTTTCTTTTTAAGCTGTCTGCAATAATCTGTGCCCAGTGTGTAATTCGGCACAAAAACACCGTCCATAATATCAATATGAAGGCACTCAATTTTATATTTTTCAAAAACATCAATTGTATTTTTCAAATCAAAAATATCAGCGCACATCATTGACGGGCATAGCCTGACTTTCATTTTTCGGGTCCCCTTTTCTTGAATTGGTATTTAAAATTATTATTGAAATAATAATAAGAATTATTCCCGCGATTTTTAATATACCGCGGCTTTCTTTCAGAACGGTCATTCCTATCAGCGCGCCTACAAGCGGCTCAACTGCGACAAGTATTGCCGCCTTGCCCGTTTCCAGTTTTTCGAGCCCTTTTGTATAAAAGAAATAAGGCAGAACCGTTGAAACAATTCCTATTCCGATACACCAGATAATCGATTGCGGATTCGCCGAAATCAACTCAAAAGTTTTTATCGGATGAGAAACAATTGAAACGCCGATCAAGCCGAAAATGAAGGTATACTCCGTAACGGTTACGGGATTGTATTTTCTGAGCGCCAATCTTCCGAAAATCGAATACAGCGCGTAGAAAAGACCCGAGCATATTCCCGTAAATAATATAAGCGGTTTTATCTTAGTTCCGCCCGACATTCCCGAAACGAGCACGCAGCCGGCAAATGTAAGAATCAAAGCGAATATTTTGTTAATTGTTATTTTTTCCTTGAAAAACAGCGCGGACATCAGCACAACAAATACGGGGGAAGTATAAAGCAGCACAACGGCAAGCGACGCTTCACTGTTGATTATAGTATAAAAATAGCAGAAATTAAAGAGCGCCACGCTTACAATACCCGTTCCGATAAAAAGAGGAATATCCTTGATATTGATTTTCAGCAGCGACTTGTCTTTTAAAAGGATAAATACCGTGAAAGCTATTGAAGCTACAATCATTCTGATTAAGGAAATATTCAGTGAATCAAAGCCGAAGCGGGCTGTGTTCTTTATGAATATTCCGATTAATCCCCACAATATTCCGGCTGTTATCACATATAAGGCGTATCTGTGTTTTTTCAAATCAGTTTCCTTTTTAATTCTTTTTATTTTTGAGTTTTTCAATAAATTCCGATATCTTGCGGTTTGTAATTTCGAGGTCCGAGGCAAAGTCATCGGTGCTCTTGCGAAGCACGCCCGATTTGACTGCGGAAAGCTGAATAAGCCCGTCCGAGGAAACAACCGTTACCTGATCGTTTTTGCCTATTTCGGAAACAATTTTTCCGATATAGACATCGGCTAATTCGCGTTCTTTTGTATAGACGACGTGAATGTTGTTGTAATCGAACTTCTCGCCCTGATTGCCCGGCACTTTATACGCGTCAAATACAAGAACAACATTGATATTGGTAAAAGCGCTGTAGTTAGCGAGAATATCCATAAGCACTTTTCTTGCGCCCGCGAGGTCGGAATCGGCAAACTCCTTTAAATCGTCCAGAGCGAAAATAACATTATATCCGTCAACAATAAGCCATTTTTTTCTCTCTTTGATTATATCATCATATTTATTCTTTTCAACAGGTTTTTGAACGGGTCTGTAAAGCTTTGTTTCAATATTTCCGAACTCTCTTTTGATTATCTCCTCTATTTCGCGCTCGTCGATATTGGTGTTTCTTTTGTTGACCGCCTGCCCGCCGTCATTCTTTTTAAGCGTGTAATCAAGGTGCATATATTCATTGACTTTATCCCATTTCACGGTAAAGCCCGCGCCGTGAGCGCAGAATACTGAATCGGGGGTGTTTTCAATATCGCTTTCGGGATTGTAGCCCTTTTCCTCAATTACTTTTTCGGAGTTGTGGCACTCATCATAGCCGTCAAATTCGAGTGCGAGATGACCTTTGCCCGAAGTATATGAGGCAACCGAGCCCGCGTAATCGTTAATCTCGGAAAAAGGCGCCCTGCCCTTGATAACACAAAACTCCGCTTTCTCATCGGGAGTTTCAAATGTGCCGCTCATTCTGTGAATGTCGTTTATTGCCCTTCCGAGGTTTTCATAGGGTATTTCAAGTTTAAAACTGCAATACGGCTCAAGCAATACATTCTCGGCGTTCATAAGTCCCTGGCGTATCGCCCTGTAGGTCGCCTGTCTGAAATCGCCGCCTTCCGTGTGCTTCAAATGAGCTCTGCCCGCGCAAAGTGTAATTTTTACATCGGTCAGTTCCGAGCCGGTAAGTACTCCCGGATGCTTTTTCTCGGCGATATTGCCTTTTATGAGTCTCTGCCAGTTGCGGTCGAGCACATCCTCGCTTACATTGCTCCCGATTTTTATTCCGCTGTTTCTTTTACCCGGTTCAATTATAACATGCACCTCGGCGTAATGCCTTAGCGGCTCATAGTGGCCTACGCCCTCAACGGCGCTTTTAACGGTCTCTTTATATTGAATGCTGCCGTTTGCCACTTCAATATCTATACCGAATCTGTCCGCTATTGTGCTTTTCAGAATCTCCGCCTGAATTTCACCCATAAGAGCTACCTGAATTTTGCCGTTTACCTCATCCCATTTAATCTGAAGCTGAGGCTCTTCCTCCTCAAGCATTTTTAATTTGGGCAGGAAGGTCATAGCGTCAGTATCCGCGGGAAGTATAATGTTGAATATCATAACCGGCTCGAGAACGGGTTTTATATTCATATTCTCATAGCCGAAGCCCTGACCGTCAAAAGAGTTCTGAAGGCCGCTTACGGCGCAGATATCTCCTGCAGATACCTTGTCAACAGCAGTGTATTTTTCGCCGTTATATATTCTTATCTGATTTATCTTTTCGGCAGTGCCGTCAATATCTATTGCGTCTTTTGTCTGCAGAATACCGCCGGTTACCTTCAGATGAGTTAATCTTGTTCCTTTATCGTGAGTTATTTTATAAACTTTCGCCCCGAATTCATTCGGATATAACGGCTCCTCAATATATTTTTCAAGTCCGGATATAAACTCGTCTATTCCGTTCATATTCGTTCCCGAACCGAAATACACGGGAAAAATCCTCCGTGAGCGTATAAGAGAGGAAATATCCTCATCGCTTACGGTTTCCGTTTCAAGATACTTTTCAAGAACATCCTCCGATGTTGATGCAATGTTTTCATAGAAACTTGTTTTGTTATCATCATTAAAATCAATGCAGTTTGGGCTGAGTTCCCCGCACAGATTATTCAATATCTCCTCTTTGGTTTTTCTTTCGTAATCTGTTTTGGTTACAAAGATAAAGCAGGGAATATTATAATGTTTCAGCAGCCTGAAAACGGTTAAAGTGTGGGACTGAACGCCGTCGTTCGCGCTTATTACGAGAACTGCGTAATCAATTACGCCGAGCACCCTCTCGGTCTCTGTTGAAAAGTCGATATGACCGGGCGTGTCAAGCAGAGTAATTATTATTTTATCCGTTTCAATCTGCGCCTGACTTGAAAATATGGTTATACCCCTTTCCTTTTCAAGGCGGTGGCTGTCCATTACAGTGTTGCCCGAATCAACTTTTCCGGGGGAGCGCAGAGCGCCCGTTTTATAAAGCAGTGCTTCGGCTAAGGTTGTTTTGCCCGCGTCAACATGAGCGAGAATGCCCAGAACCGCTTTTTTCATAACAACGCTCCCCTTTCATAAAAGTTTACTGAAATATATTACTTTATTTATCAGAATAATTCAATAAAAATCCCGTGAATTATTGAATGTTTATTTTTACCATGATATAATAATAAAAAAATACGGAGGTTGATTATATGGAAAAGACTTATGTCGGCTGGAAGGAAGCAAATCAGAAGAGCAAACAGACTGAATACACAGAGCCCACCAAACTGCTCGCTTCAAACGGCACTCTGCTTGCTAAGGGTTACGCCAAGCACAATGTTTTTGATTACGACAGAAACAATGTAAAAAAACCTATGCGACGCAAGGAATGGGATTTCTATCAGCTTTCAAACGGCAGATATATGGTTCAGATAAGTTTTGCCAATATCTCGCTGGGCGGCTATGTTTCCGCGGCCCTTGTCGACCTTAAAAACGGCGTTACCATCGCAAATAAAATGTCGCCCTTTATCGGCGGAAAAGACAAATATGTTCTTCCTCCCAAAGGCGATGTTCCGAACAATGTCAATATGAACATAAACGGCGCAATGTTTGACTTTGACACCAAAGAGACAAGCCGCACCCTCTATTTCAAATACGGCGATGTAGAGTGCAATTTCTCAATGGATATTCTTCCCGGTCACGAAAACATCACAACGGTTCTCCCCTTCGACAATTACCGTGACAGATATTTTATGACCACAAAGCAAAACTGCATGCCCTGTGAAGGCACTTTCAAAACAGGCGACGATGTTTACGAGTTCTCAAAGGAAGACACCTTCTGCGTTCTGGACTGGGGCAGAGTATGCACACCCTACTCTCTTGTGTGGTACTGGGGCAACGGCTCGGCTTATATCACGGATGAAAACGGCGAAAAGCACATTTTCGGCTTTGAGATTACCTGGGGCATAGGTAACGAATCAAACGCCACCGAGACCTGCCTTTTCTATGACGGCAAAGCCCATAAAATAGGCGCGGTTGATGTTGAAACCTTCCCGAAGCCCGATAAATATATGCAGCCCTGGCGCTTCACCTCCGAAGACGGCAGATTCAACCTCACAATGACTCCGTTTTACGATCATCACTCCGACCTCAATGTTCTCGCTATGAGAATGAACAGCCATCAGGTTCACGGATTATGGAACGGCACGGTTATTCTTGATGACGGCAAGGAACTCGAAATCAAGGATATGTACGCCTTCTGCGAATATGTTGAAAACAGATGGTAATCAATAAATAAAAAAAATAACTCCGGACGGGCGGTCCTTCATAAGCCAGTAATGCCTCAAAGAGCGACCTTCGCACATCTTATGCAGGTATTCCTCCTCGGAATACGGCAAGTATTACTCGTCGTCATAACCTGCAAATATGCACAAATTTCATCTCTTTGAGGTGTG
>JAEEGL012267927.1_pt1 | contig 99709 bp, 73 predicted proteins | sample 9134231 | NCBI WGS metagenome assembly JAEEGL01 (sample SAMN16246548, study PRJNA631951) | gut metagenome | biome: gut microbiome; feature: rumen; material: fiber-attached | host: Bos | place: Iran: Karaj | collected 2018-10 | reverse complement strand
CTAAAAAGTATATTGACGGCTCGTATCTTCTACCCACGCCACACCATGCCCCGAGGGGACAGCGCGGCGCTGCTTCTTGTACTACTTGTCTTCCATGTAAATCTCTCAAAGAACGCTTCTTGTTGACGCAAATCGGGGCGCCAACCCCGAAAAGCGGATGCAAAGGTACGAACAACGGGGGAAACCGCCAAACTTTCCAAGGAAAAATTTCAGGGGAATATGAAAGTTTTCACGTTTCTTGACAAAATGAACCATTTTACTGGTGTCTTTATTCCATTTTTTGGAGTTAAAGGGGATTTAGGAAGGGGTAAAAGAGGAGTTAAAGGGTCGTATGAACTGAAAATTTGCCATTTTAGGTAATACAGCACCTATCTTCTACTTCTCTGCGGTCTTTTGCAAACCTCATTAGTAACGAATTGAGAAAGTTGTATTAATAATATAATAATGTTATAGGCATATCATTGTAGAAAGGGAATCATTAAATAATCGAAAAAAAAGCGAATATGTTCTTTTATCTCATGCATTTTCCATAATTTTGCTCCTGTGCAAAGAAGTATTGCCAATTATCATTTGGCATCAATTTTGCAGGAATGTATATGAACCATCAATTAACAATGAAATGAACGAAAAGGATTTAGCATCAATCATTAGGGAGCAAGAGAGCGGCATCAATGCCCGCGAACGAGAGAGATACATGCCGGCGGCATTCTCCGTCCTCATGCGAAAAGTATATGTGTGGATGACCCTTGCCTTGGTCATTACCGGTTTTACCGCATACTATGTTGCCCACTCCACCAGTTTCGTCTACACCTTGATGTCGAGTTCGGGACTGATGTGGGGGCTGATTATCGCCGAATTGGCTTTGGTGATAGGCCTTAGCGCAGCCATCCACAAGTTGTCGCTCACTGTAGCCACGTTGATGTTCGTGGTCTACTCCATCATCAACGGACTCACGTTGTCATTCATTTTCTTTGCCTATACGGAGTCATCGATAGCACAGGTGTTCTTTATCACCGCCGGCACATTCGGTGCCATGGCCCTCATAGGCTATACGACGAAGACTGACCTCACCTCGCTTGGCAAATACCTCTTCATGGGCCTCATCGGCATCATCATCGCCACGTTGGTGAACCTGTTCTTCAATAACAACATGGTGACCATGATAGTCAGTTACCTTGGTGTGCTTATCTTCGTGGGACTTACCGCCTACGACTCTCAGAAGATCAAGAAGATGTGTATGAGTTTTGAATACGCCGACACCAATGCCCAGAAGATGGCGCTGCTCGGCGCGCTCACCCTTTATCTCGACTTCATCAACCTCTTCATCTATCTGCTCCGCATTTTCGGAAGAAGGAACTAAAGAGCAAAGACAAGACATTGATTCATATCCATCATGGTGGGCACAGCGATGCCCACCATTTTTTATCCCCAAGGGCTTTTTAGTGTAATTTCTACCCTATTTTGTGTATGATTCAAATTTTTTTCCACATAATATGCAAATTAACGCATTTTTATTTTGTGGAGTTGATGTTTTTGCATAATTTTGCGCCTCAGAAAGAATATTTATGCGAATATGAAAATCAAGAACAGCAGAATGGAAGCCCTGAAGATGCTGATTTCGAGCAAGGAATTAGGCAGTCAGGAAGAAGTGCTCCAGGCATTGGAGAAAGAAGGATTCAAACTCACCCAAGCCACGTTGAGTCGTGACCTGAAGCAGTTGAAGGTAGCCAAAGCAGCGAGCATGAACGGCAAGTATGTATATGTGTTGCCCAACGACACGATGTACAAGCGCATCACCAAGCCCCGCACTGCCTTGGAGATGTTGCAGACTTCCGGGTTCCTGTCGATCAGTTTTTCTGGCAACATGGGTGTGATCAAGACCCGTCCGGGCTATGCCAGCAGTATAGCCTACAATATTGACAACAGCGACAGTCCCAACATCATCGGCACCATAGCAGGCGACGATACGATTTTCATAGTCATCAAGGAAGGTTCCACTGTCGACACTGTCATTGAAGACCTGAGCGTGATTATCCCCAACATCCGCTAACCCATTCATCTACTCTTTTTTTAAACACAAGAAAATGGAAGACATCAAAGTTGTGGTGGCCGACGCCTCGCACGAGAAATACGTCGACACCATTTTGTCGACGATTTCTGAAGCAGCCAAAGTAAGAGGTACAGGTATAGCCCGCCGCACCCCAGAATATCTTATAACAAAGATGCGCGAAGCGAAGGCCGTGATAGCCCTCGACGGTGAACGATTTGCCGGATTCAGTTATATTGAGACATGGGGCAACAAACACTATGTCACCACCTCCGGTCTTATCGTACATCCCGACTACCGTGGCAGAGGCATAGCCAAGCGCATCAAGGAGATGACATTTTCCTTAGCCCGTACCCGTTGGCCCCATGCCAAGATTTTCAGTCTCACGAGTGGTGCCGCCGTGATGACCATGAACACCCAGTTGGGTTATCAGCCCGTCACTTTCGACGACCTCACCGACGACGAAGCCTTCTGGCGTGGTTGCGAAGGATGTGTCAATGTTGACATTCTGAAGCGCACCAACCGCAAATACTGCATCTGCACCGCCATGCTCTACGACCCAGAGGAGCATCTCCCCGCCAAGATACCCGCAGAGGTGCTTGAGCGCATCAAGGAGTTGGACGGCACGCCAGAGCCATCTGTCGAAGACACAGACAATAACAATATATAATATAATCACTTCAAGGTGGCACGATGTGCCGCCCCAAACGCCAATAACATGACAAAGAAAAAAGTAGTAGTAGCCTTCTCGGGTGGTCTCGACACCTCCTACACCGTGATGCGTCTTGCCAACGAGGGTTACGATGTGTATGCCGCCTGTGCCAATACCGGTGGTTTCAGTGACGAACAGTTGAAGAAGAACGAGACCAACGCCTATGCCCTTGGTGCCAAGCAATATGTCACCCTCGACGTTACCCAGGAGTATTACGAGAAATCGTTGAAGTATATGATTTTCGGCAATGTGCTCCGCAACAACTGTTACCCCATCTCCGTATCTTCCGAGCGCATTTTCCAAGCCATAGCCATTGCCCGTTATGCCAAGGAGATAGGAGCCGATGCCATTGCCCATGGTTCGACAGGAGCCGGCAACGACCAGATACGTTTCGACATGACTTTCCTCGTCATGGCTCCCGGCGTGGAAATCATCACCCTTACCCGCGACCAGAAACTCTCGCGCCAGGAAGAAGTAGACTACCTCAACGAGCATGGTTTCTCTGCCGACTTTGCCAAACTCAAATATTCCTACAACGTAGGCATCTGGGGCACCAGCATCTGTGGCGGCGAAATCCTCGACTCCACCCAGGGACTTCCCGAGGAAGCCTACCTGAAGCACGTCACTTGTGACGAAGAGCGTCTGCTGCGCATCACCTTTGAAAAAGGCGAGATTGTGGCGGTAGACGGAGAGCCGTTCGACGACAAGGTAAAAGCCATCCAGTGCATCGAGGAAATCGGTGCCGCCTACGGTATCGGCCGCGACTGCAATGTGGGCGACACCATCATCGGCATCAAGGGGCGCGTGGGTTTTGAGGCCGCAGCCCCGAAACTCATCATTGAGGCCCACCGCCTGCTCGAGAAATACACCCTGAGCAAATGGCAACAATACTGGAAAGACCAGGTAGCCAACTGGTATGGCATGTTCCTGCACGAGAGCCAGTATCTGGAGCCCGTGATGCCCGACATCGAGGCCATGCTCACCAGTTCGCAGCGCCATGTCAACGGCACTGTCATCCTCCGTCTCCGTCCGTTGGGCTTCGAGACCGTGGGTGTTGACTCTGCCGACGACCTGCTCAAGTCGAAACTCGGTGAATATGGAGAGATGCAGCATGGCTGGACCTCCGACGAAGCCAAGGGATTCATCAAGGTGCTCAGCACACCGCTGCGTGTCTACTACGGCATTCATCCCGACGAGAAGCGATAACCATATATCCCCCGACCCATGATCAAGATAGGAATACTCGGCGGTGCCGGTTACACTGCAGGCGAACTCATCCGCCTCCTTATCCACCACCCCGAAGCCGAGATAGCATTCATCCACAGCGAGAGCAATGCCGGCAACCACATCACCGACGTGCACGAAGGACTCTACGGCGACACCGACCTGGTGTTCACCGACCAGATGCCCTTCGACCAGGCCGACGTGCTCTTCCTCTGTTTCGGCCATGGCAAGAGCGAAGCCTTCCTTGCCCAACATGACGTACCCGACGGCATGCGTATCATCGACCTGGCACAAGACTTCCGTCTCTCCGCTCCCGGCAACGACTTCGTCTATGGCTTGCCCGAAATCAACCGGTCGCTCATCGCCAACGCCCGGCACATTGCCAACCCCGGCTGTTTCGCCACCTGCATCCAACTCGGTCTGCTGCCCGCCGCCAAGATGGGCATCATCTGTCAGGATGTGGCAGTGAACGCCATCACAGGCAGTACAGGAGCCGGACAGAAACCCACTGGCACCACCCATTTCTCATGGCGCAACAACAACCTGAGCATCTACAAGCCCTTTACCCACCAGCATGTACCCGAGATAGTACAGAGCCTGCGACAGGTGCAGGGTCACCTCGATGCCCACATCGACTTCATCCCCTACCGTGGCGATTTCGCCCGTGGCATTTTCGCCACCGAAGTGGTGAAGACCGATGCTGCCATTGAAGATATCGTGAGCGCTTACAAGGCCTTCTATGCCGATGCCCCCTTCACCCATTATGTGGACAAGGCCATCGACCTGAAGCAAGTGGTGAACACCAACAAAGCCCTGGTACACTGCGAGAAGTTCGATGACAAGTTGCTTATCACCTCATGCATCGACAACCTGCTCAAGGGAGCCGTGGGACAAGCCGTACAGAATATGAACATCATGTTTGGCATCGACGAGACCGCCGGTCTGCGTCTCAAGCCAAGCGCATTCTAAACCATCCAAGCATCATGAAACTCTACGACGTATACCCCCTGCTCAACGTGAACATCGTGAGAGGCGAAGGCTGCAAGGTTTTCGACGACAAAGGCACCGAGTATCTCGACCTTTACGGAGGCCATGCCGTCATCAGCATCGGCCACAGCCACAAGAACTACGTGGACGCCATCACCCGCCAAGTCACCCAACTGGGATTCTATTCCAACTCGGTGGTCAACGACCTGCAGCGCCAACTCGCACAACGCCTTGGCGAAGTGAGCGGTTATGACGATTACCAACTGTTTCTGGTAAACAGTGGTGCCGAAGCCAACGAGAACGCCATGAAACTTGCCTCGTTCCATACCGGCCGCACCCGCATCCTCGTATCGCAGAAAGCCTTTCACGGCCGCACCTCACTCGCCGTTGAAGCCACCGACAACCCCAAGATTATCGCTCCGGTGAATGCCAACCACCATGTCACCTACCTTCCCCTTAACGACTTCAGCGCTTGGGAAGAAGAGTTGGCCAAGGGCGACGTTTGTGCCTGTGTGCTCGAATGCATCCAGGGCGTAGGTGGCATCCGTCTGGTGGAAAAAGATTTTGCCCAGCGCCTGAGTAAGGCCTGCAAGGAGCATGGCACCATTCTCATCTGCGACGAGATACAATGCGGCTACGGCCGCAGCGGGAAATTCTTCGCCCACCAATGGCTGGACATCCGTCCCGACCTCATCACCGTGGCCAAAGGCATCGCCAACGGCTTCCCCATGTCGGCTGTGCTCATCTCTCCCCTATTCACCCCCGTCTACGGCCAACTCGGCACCACTTTTGGGGGCAACCACCTTGCCTGTGCCGCCGCCATTGCCGTGCTCGACACCATTGAGCAGGAGCATCTGGTAGAGAATGCCCATTGCATTGGCGAGTATCTCCTGTCACGTCTGAAAGCCCTTCAGGCCACCCAACCCCATATTTTGGAGGTGCGTGGCCGCGGACTGATGATCGGCATCGAACTCGACATCCCCCAGAAAGCCGTCCGCGAACGCCTTGTCTACGACGAACATTGTTTTGTAGGCAGTTCGGGAACCACCACACTGCGCCTGCTCCCGCCCCTGTGCATCAGCCAGTCGGAAGCCGACGCCTTTATTGAGAAACTAACAAAAGCATTGTCATGAAGATATCCATTATTGGAGCGGGAGCCATGGGTGGCGCCCTTGCCGAAGGCCTCATGCAGAGTGATGCCATCAGCGCCTCCGACCTCACCATCTCCGACCCCAGCGAAGCCGCCATCAGCCGTTTCTCCGACAGCGGTGCCAGCATCACCACCGACAACAACGTCGCTGCCAAGCATGCCGATATAGTGATGGTAGTAGTGAAGCCATGGTTGGTAGAGACCGTACTGAAAGGCATCAAGCCATCGCTCGACTACCAGCGCCAACTCATCGTCGTCATCGCCGCCGGTGTCTCCTCCAAGTCTATCCTGTCATGGCTCGACAAAGGCGACCTGGTGCAGCCCAAGTTGCTTCTTGCCATCCCCAACACCGCCATTGCCGTGAAAGAGTCGATGACCTTCCTTGTGCCCGTGACGACCACGAAAAGCGAGACCGACATCATCCACCAACTGTTTGAGGAAGTGGGTCACTGTCTTCTTACCGAAGAGCGGTTGCTGGCCGCCGGCACCACGCTGGCATCCTGTGGCATCGCCTATGCCATGCGTTATGTGCGCGCATCGGTAGAAGGTGGCGTGGAAATCGGCTTCCGTGCCTCCGATGCCCTGCAGATAGTCCTCCAGACGGTGAAAGGAGCCGTGTCGCTCCTTCAGGCTACCGGTCATCATCCCGAGACCGAGATTGACAAGGTGACCACCCCCGGCGGCGTGACCATCAAAGGCCTCAACGAGATGGAGAATGCCGGTTTCACCAGTGCCGTCATTCGCGGACTGAAAGCGGGAATGTAATTGATATTTAAGGGACATAAAATTAAAGAACAATATGGACGAACAATTGATACAAATCGGTGAGCGTCTGCGTGGTTTGCGCGACGTACTCGATATCAGTGCCGAAGAAATGGCTACCCTATGCGGTATTACCGTAGAGAATTACCTGGCCATGGAGAAAGGCGAGAGTGAACTTTCGGTGGCCAACCTTCAGAAGATAGCCAAGCAATATGGCGTATCGCTCGATGTGCTGATGTTCGGCGAGGAGCCAAAGATGAGCAGTTACTTCCTCACCCGCAAGGGTCATGGCATGAGTGTGGAGCGCCGCAGCGCCTACAACTACGAGAGCCTTGCCAGTGGTTTCCGCGGCCGTAAGGCCGACCCCTTCATCGTCACCGTGGAGCCCAAGCCCGCCGATGCCCCCAAGGAGATGAACTCCCACAGCGGTCAGGAATTCAACATGGTGCTCGAGGGTGCAATGGAACTCACCATCGGTCCGAAGGTGCTCACTCTCCAGGAAGGCGACTCCGTGTATTTCGATGCCACCCAGCCCCATGGCATGCGCACGCTCAACGACAAGCCCGTAAGGTTTTTAGCCATCATCTTTTAACTTGACACATCATGGTAGAAAGATTTTTAGAGCAGACTGCCTTCTCTTCAGTGGAAGACTTCAAGCGCAACCTGCATTTCAAGATTAAGGAGAACTTCAACTTCGCCTACGACGTGATGGACGTCTGGGCCGAGGAACAGCCCGACAAACTCGCCCTGCTGTGGACCAACGACCAGGGTGTGGAGATACGCCTCACATTTGCCGACCTCAAGCGCAGGAGCGACCAGGCCGCCTCTTACCTGCAGTCGCTCGGCATCGGCCGTGGCGACATGGTGATGCTCATCGAGAAACGCCGCCTGGAATGGTGGATATCGATGCTTGCCCTCTGCAAACTCGGTGCCGTGGCCATTCCCGCCACCCATATGCTCACGAAGAAAGACATCATCTACCGCAACACCCGTGCCTCGGTAAAGGGCATCATCTGTGTGGGTGAGCCCTATGTGCTCGGTCAGGTGGCAGCCGCCACGCCCGACAGCCCCACCGTGAAGACCCTCATCAGCATCGGTCCCGAGGTACCCGAAGGATTTCACGACTGGATGGCCGAGATAGACAGTGCCCCTCAGTTTGTGCGCCCCTCGCATGTGAACGACAACGAAGACACCATGCTGATGTATTTCACCAGCGGCACGAGTGGCGAGCCGAAGATGGTGGCCCACGACCACCTCTATGCCCTTGGCCATCTCACCACCGGTGTCTTCTGGCACAATCTTAGCGAAGACAGCATCCACCTCACCGTGGCCGACACAGGATGGGGTAAAGCCGTTTGGGGCAAGTTCTATGGTCAGTGGTTTGCCGGTGCCGCCGTTTTCGTGTATGACCACGAGAAGTTTGCTGCCGACAACATGTTGCGCCAGATGGAGAAATACCATGTCACCTCCTTCTGCGCCCCACCCACCGTCTACCGTTTCCTCATCCGCGAGGACTTCTCACAATACGACCTCAGTGCCCTCCGTTACTGCTGCACCGCCGGCGAGGCCCTCAACCCCGCTGTCTACGATAAGTTCTATGAACTCACCGGCATCCGCCTGATGGAAGGCTTCGGACAGACCGAGACCACGATGACCCTCGGCACCATGCCGTGGATGGACCCCAAGCCCGGCAGCATGGGCATCCCCAACCCCCAATACGACATCGACCTTGTGCGCCCCGACGGCACCCCATGCGAGGACGGAGAGAAGGGCGAGATAGTGGTCAACACCCGCAATGGCAAGCCCATCGGTCTTTTCAAAGGCTATTACCGCGACGAGGAACTGACAAAGAAAGCCTGGGACAACGGTGTCTACCATACCGGCGACGTGGCATGGCGCGACGAAGACGGTTACTACTGGTTTGAAGGCCGTATCGACGACGTCATCAAGAGCAGCGGCTACCGCATCGGTCCGTTCGAGGTAGAAAGCGCGCTGATGACCCATCCCGCCGTTGTGGAGTGTGCCATCACCGGTGTGCCCGACGAGATTCGCGGCATGGTGGTAAAGGCCACCGTGGTGCTTGGTGCCGAATGGAAGTCGAAAGCCTCCGACGCCCTTGTGAAGGAACTTCAGAACCACGTGAAGCGTGTGACCGCCCCCTACAAATACCCCCGTATCATCGAGTTTGTAGATGAGTTGCCGAAGACCATCAGCGGCAAGATACGCAGGGTGGAGATCCGTGCCAACGACAACCAGAAGAAATAGCCATGAGCAAGAAAAGAATCGTAGTGAAGATAGGCAGCAACGTGCTGACCCGCGACGACGGCAAACTCGACATCACCCGCATCTCTTCACTAGTGGACCAGACGGCATGGTTGCGCCAGCACGACTTTGAGGTCATCCTCGTGTCGAGCGGAGCCATGGCCAGCGGCCGTGGTGAGATTACGGTGTCGCGCCGCCTCGACAGCGTGTCACAACGTCAGTTGTTCTCCGCCCTCGGTCAGGCGAAACTCATCAATCTCTACTACGACCTGTTTCGCGAATACCATATCCCTGTGGGCCAGGTGCTCACAATGAAAGAGAGTTTCTCTACCCGCCGCGAGTACCTCAACCAGCGCGCCTGTATGACGGTGATGCTCGAGAACGGTGTGGTGCCCATCGTCAACGAGAACGACACGGTGAGTGTCACCGAACTCATGTTCACCGACAACGACGAACTCTCCGGCCTCATTGCCTCGATGATGGATGCCGACACCCTCATCATCCTCAGCAATGTCGACGGCATCTACGATGGTCCGCTCACCTCTGAGCAATCGCAGGTTATCCGTCGGGTGAAGACCGGCACCGACCTGAGCGAGTATATCCAGGCCGGCAAGAGCGGCTTTGGCCGCGGCGGTATGATTACCAAATGCAACATCGCCCGCAAGGTGGCCGACGAAGGCATCCGTGTCATCATCGCCAACGGCAAGCGCGACAACATCCTCATCCACCTGGTGGAACGCCCCGAAGAGACGCTGCACACCGAGTTTGAGCCCAACACCGACAATGTATCGGGTATCAAGAAATGGATAGCCCACAGCGACAGTTTCGCCAAAGGCGTGCTGCGTGTGAATGCCCGTGCCTGTGAAGCCCTGCAGGGTCAGCGTGCGGTGAGTCTGCTCCTGGTCGGTGTCACCGATATTGAAGGCGACTTTGAAGAAGGCGACCTCGTGAGCATTATCGACCCCCATGGTCAGAAAATCGCCGTTGGCCGTTCGTCCTACGACAGTGCCACTGCCCGCGACCTCATCGGCCACCACGACCAAAAGCCCATCATCCACTACGATTATCTTTACATGGAATAAAAAACGATTATGGAAAAGACTTTGCAAGATATGTTTGAGCGTGCCAAAGCCGCCTCGCGCGAACTGGCCCTCATCGACGACCAACGCAAGAGCGACCTGCTCAACCTGCTCGCCGACGCCATCCTCACCCATAAAGACGCCATCCTCGAGGCCAACGCCCTCGACCTGGCCCGTATGGACCGTGCCAACCCCCTCTACGACCGTCTGCTGCTCGACGAGAAACGCCTCGCCGGCATTGCCAGCGACATGCGTCACGTGGCAGCCCTCCCCTCCCCCCTTGGGAAGACGCTGTTGGAGAAGACCCTCGACAACGGTCTGCATCTGCGCCGTGTCAGCGTGCCCTTCGGTGTGATAGGCATCATCTATGAGGCCCGTCCCAACGTCAGTTTCGACGTGTTCTCGCTCTGTTTCAAGAGCGGCAATGCCTGTGTGCTGAAAGGCGGCCGTGACGCCGACGACTCCAACAAAGCCATCGTTTCGCTCATCCACGATATCCTGAGTCAGGAAGGTTTCAACCCCGATGTGGTGCAACTCCTACCTGCCACCCATGAGGCCACAGGCGAGATGCTCAACGCCGTTGGCTATATCGACCTCTGCATCCCCCGTGGCGGCAAGCGCCTCATCGAGTTTGTGCGCGACAATGCCCGTGTGCCTGTCATCGAGACCGGAGCCGGTGTGGTAAACACCTATTTCGATGCCGACGGCGACCTGCAGATTGGCCGCGATATCGTGAACAATGCCAAGACCCGCAGGGTGAGTGTATGCAATGCCCTTGACTGTCTCATCGTGCATGAGTCACGCCTCCGCGACCTCGGTGAACTCTGTGCTCCGCTCATCATCAGCAACGTGGTCATCTATGCCGACGACCAGGCCTTCGACGCCCTTCGTGGCAAATACCCCGAAGAATTGCTGCGCCATGCCACTGCCGACAGTTTCGGCACCGAGTTCATGGACTACGTGATGGCCATCCGCACCGTTCCATCGCTCGAAGCCGCCATCAAGCACATCAGCACCTATGGCAGTGGCCACAGCGAGTGCATCATCACCGAGAACCCGCTCGCCGCCACGAAGTTCCAAGCGCAGGTAGATGCCGCCTGTGTATACGTGAACGCCCCCACCAGTTTTACCGACGGCGCTCAGTTCGGCCTTGGAGCCGAGATAGGCATCAGCACCCAGAAACTCGGTCCGAGGGGTCCGATGGCCCTTGGCGAAATCACCACCTACAAGTGGCTTATTGAGGGACATGGCCAAGTAAGGGCGTGACCTCAGCCCAAGGAGCGAGATTTTTTCATCTCGTGAACGCAAAAGTATCAATTAATTTTGTATTTTTGCATTCCGACCCCATTATCAATCAGAAAAGACAATGAGCAAACCATTCCGCACATTCTTCAACGTAGAAGACCTCGGCGACCTGCACTCCGCACTTGCCGAGGCACAAGCCATCAAGCGCGACCGTTACGCCTTCCAGCATCTGGGCAAGAACAAGACCCTGCTGATGATATTCTTCAACAACAGCCTGCGCACCCGTCTGTCGACCCAGAAGGCCGCCACCAACCTCGGCATGAACGTCATCGTACTCGACGTGAATGCCGGTGCCTGGAAACTCGAGACTGAACGCGGCGTCATCATGGACGGCGACAAGAGCGAGCACCTGCTCGAGGCCATCCCCGTGATGGGCAGTTACTGCGACATCATCGCCGTGCGCTCCTTCGCCGGTCTCACCGACCGCGAGTTCGACTATGCCGAGACCATTGTCGGACAGTTTGTGCGCTACAGCGGCCGTCCGGTGGTTGCCATGGAGACCGCCACCGTGCATCCCCTTCAGGCTTTCGCCGACCTCATCACCATCGAGGAGCACAAGCCCGTGGCACGTCCCAAGGTGGTGCTTACCTGGGCTCCCCATTGCCGTGCCCTTCCCCAGGCCGTTCCCAACTCCTTCGCCCAATGGATGAACGCCGCCGACGTAGACCTGGTGGTGACCCATCCCGAAGGCTATGAACTCGACCCGCAGTTTGTGGGCAACGCCCGTGTGGAGTACGACCAGCGCAAGGCCCTCGAAGGTGCCCATTTCGTCTATGCCAAAAACTGGAGTTGTCCGGGTGTCACCCGTCCGGAAGACTATGGCAAGATTCTGAGCCGCGACATGAGTTGGACCATCGACAGCGAGCACATGTCGTGGACCGACAACGGCTATTTCATGCACTGCCTGCCTGTGCGCCGTGGCCTTATCGTCAGCGACGACGTGATAGAGAGCGACCACTCCCTCGTCATTCCCGAGGCCGCCAACCGAGAGATTTCCGCCGAGACTGTGCTCAAGCGCGTGCTCGAAGACCTATAAACCACCATACCATGAGCAGAAGCAGAAGTAGGAGAAGACACAAGAAGAAGAACCGGCTGGGGAAAATCTTGGTGAAGGCCATAAAATGGCTCTCGTTGCCCCTCGCCGCATGCCTTGTTGCCGTGTTCTATAGCAACCATATCATCAACAAGGCTGCCGAGGGCAAGACCTTTACCGACCCCTCTGCCCTTCCCCACCATACCACCGCCCTATTGCTGGGCACCAATCCCAAGGCGAAGAGCGGTCGTCCCAACTCGTTCTACATCCAGCGCATTGATGCTGCCGTGAAACTTTACGAGGCAGGCAAGTACGACCGTCTGATACTCAGCGGAGCCGGTGACGAAGAAGGCTACAACGAACCCGTGGCCATGCGTGCCGACCTGGTGGAGCGCGGCATTCCCGACAGCATCATGGTGCTCGACGAGAAAGGCTACCGCACCATCAACTCCGTGGAGCGGGCCAAGAAAACCTATGGTGCCGACTCCTGCATCATCATCTCGCAGGCCTTCCACAACAAGCGCGCCATCTACCAGGCCCAGCATTTCGGTCTCAATGCCATCGGCTTCAATGCCTCCGACTCCCCCTTCCGCTACTGGCGGGTGAAGAATCATCTGCGCGAATACTTCGCCCGGGTGAAAGCCTTCATTGAAGTGGAGACCAACTGAACGCCACTATCTACCTCAAGCCATTACCTAACCCATCAACCAATATGAGAAAAACACTTTTGGCATTGGCCGTTGCCCTTGTGCTGCCAATAGCCGGTTGGGCCAAGAAGCCCAAGAAAATCACATTGAGTAAAGACGCGTTTATCAGCGACCTGATGTCGCGTATGACCATCGAAGAGAAAATCGGCCAACTCAACCTGCTTGATGCCGGACAACTGAACACCGGTGTGGGCCAGAAAGGAGTTGAAGACCAGGCTCTCCTCAACGGCGAGGTGGGCGGCTTCCTCAGTCTGATGGGTGTCGACCGTATCCGTGAGGTGCAGCAATACGCCGTGGAGAAATCCCGCCTCGGCATCCCCCTGCTCTTCGGTCTCGATGTCATCCACGGCTACCACACCATCTTCCCCATCCCCCTTGCCCTATCATGCACCTGGGACATGGAAATGATTGAGCGAGCAGCCCGCGTGGCAGCCATCGAAGCCACCGCCGACGGCATCCCCTGGGTGTACAGTCCGATGGTCGACATCAGCCGTGACGCCCGCTGGGGCCGTATTGCCGAGAGTGCCGGAGAGGACCCGTTCCTCGGCAGTGCCATCGCCCGCGCCATGGTCATGGGCTATCAGGGCGACAAGCGTCAGGGCGGCCGTTATGCCACCGATGAGGTGATGGCCTGCGTGAAGCATTTTGCCCTCTACGGTGCCGCAGAGGCGGGTCTCGACTACAACGTCACCGACATGAGTCGCGTGCGGATGTACAACGACTACCTTGCCCCCTACCGTGCCGCCGTAGAAGCCGGTGTGGGCAGCGTGATGTCGTCGTTCAACACCATCGACTACGAGCCTGCCACCTCCAGTTGCTGGCTCCTTACCGACCTGTTGCGTGAGCAATGGAACTTCAAGGGTTTCGTGGTGACCGACTACGGTTCAATCGGCGAGATGCGTGCCTGGGGCTGTGGCGACCTGCAGGAGTGTTCTGTCCGTGCCCTCAGTGCCGGTACCGATTTCGACATGTGTTCACGCGGTTTCGTAGGCACACTGAAGAAGTCGCTCGACGAAGGCCGTGTGACCGAGAACCAGATTGACATTGCCTGCCGTCGTATGCTTGAGGCCAAATGGGACCTGGGGCTCTTCGAAGACCCCTACCGTTACTGCCAATACACCTCAAAAACCCAGAAGTCGCTGCTCTACACCGATGAGTCGCGAGCCCTCGCCCGCAAGATTGCCGCCGAGAGTTTTGTGTTACTGAAAAACGACAACAACCTATTGCCATTGAAGAAGAAAGGCAAGATAGCCCTCGTAGGACCGATGGCCCATGCGCCCAACAACATGCGTGGCTGTTGGGCTCCCACTGCCAACACCAACCCCAACCCGTTCTCCACCCTTCTTGAAAGTCTGCGCCGTGCCGTGGGAGAGCAGGCAGAGGTGAAGTATGCCAAGGGCAGCAACATCCATGCCGATGCACAGATAGAGGCCAACTGGGAGGTCTTCGGCACCGACATCCGCGACCCGCGTTCTGAGGCAGAACTGCTTGGCGAAGCCTTGGAGACCGTCGCCGATGCCGATGTCATCGTGGCTGCCATCGGCGAGTCGCAGGAAATGACCGGCGAGAGCACCAGCCGCGCCGACATCGGCCTACCCGAGACACAGATGCGGTTGCTCCAGGCCATGAAAGCCACCGGCAAGCCCGTTGTGGTGGTCTATTTCGCCGGTCGTCCGATGGTGATGAAATGGGAGAAGGAGAATATCCCCGCCATCCTCAACGTGTGGTTTGGTGGCAGCGAGGGTGGCGACGCCATCTGCGACGTGCTCTTCGGCGATGCCTCCCCGAGCGGTAAACTCACCACGTCGTTCCCACAGGCCACAGGCCAAGAGCCATTCTACTACAACCACATGGTGACGGGCCGCCCCATCACCAAATGGTTCAGCAAATACGCCACCAACTACACCGACATCGACGGCAGTGCCGTATTCCCCTTCGGCTACGGTCTCACCTACACCACCTTCTCTTATGGCACGCTGTCGCTCAGCAGTGACAAACTGACCCAAGGCGGCAAGATTCAGGCCCGTGTCACCGTCACCAACACCGGGCAGCGCGAGGGTGATGAGATCGTACAGATGTATATCCACGACACCGCCGCCTCGATAGCCCGTCCTATCATGGAACTAAAGGGCTTTGAGCGCATCCACCTCGCAGCCGGCGAGAGCAAGACGGTGACCTTCGACATCGATGAGGAACTGCTGAAGTTCTACAACGTGGAACTGCGCCACGTCGCCGAGCCGGGAGAGTTCACGGTGATGGTGGGTCCCCACAGCCAGGATGTGCAGAGCAAGACCTTTGTGCTGGAGTAAAATGCATTTCAACCACTGCGGCAAACCCATTTTTATCAGGGCATGGCGAAGATACTCCGTCTTCCATATATAAATACAACACAGAGACACAGAGAAAAATACAAACTCTGTGTCTCTGTGCCTCTGTGTTGATATTGATATTCGGGGGTCTTTGCCATTTCGTGGCGAAGATACTCCGTCTCGGCAGAAAAAATGAATCAATTCATTTTGTTCTGCACTCGACTTTTCGTATCTTTGCACACGGTTTTCAAAAACCAACCAAAACGATCGTTTATTCATCATGCACAGACACACTATCTTTGCCCCGAAGGGCAGAGGTCATTTTATAGAGCGCCTTGGCGAACTACGCCTTACCATCGGCCAATATCTCGACGAAGAGAAGGCCGAGGGCAGACTGTTGCGTTTTGCCAAGATTTTCCTCAGCGACGCACAAAACCAATACGAAGACCTGACACAGTCGGCCCTCTTTGCCGATATTCTCGCCCATGTGCCCACCTCTGTCATCGAACAACCGCCCCTCGACGGTTCGAAAATCTCCATCATGCTGAAGACCTCGGAAGAAGAAATACCCTTCCTCTTCCACAGCATACGATTGACCGAGGAAGAGACCCGAGGTGCCAACTCGTATATCCAGACGATGCTCATCTTCAACAAATACCTGGAGCAGATGAAGGCACTGGGACTCACGCTCAAGGAGCACTGCGTGAGGACATGGATTTACGTAGCCGACATTGATGTGAACTACGAGGGGATGGTGCGTGCGCGCAATGATATTTTCCGCAGTCAGGGACTCACCCCCGACACCCATTTCATCGCCAGTACCGGTATCGGAGGTTTCTCACAGACCCGCAGTGAGTCGGTGGCCATCGACTTCCTCACCTTCCCAGGCATTGAAGAGAGCGACAAGAAATACCTCCAGGCCCTTGACAACCTCAACCCCACCCACGAATACGGTGTGTCGTTTGAGCGTGGCACCCGTCTGCACACCGATCAGGGACAGACCTTCTTCATCTCAGGCACCGCCAGTATCGACAAACATGGCAAGGCCCTCTATGTGGGCGATATCCAACGGCAGACAGGCCGTCTGTTGGAGAATATCAGTGCCCTGCTTCACGATGGTGGTGCCACGATGCGTGACGTGCAGTATTTCTACGTCTACCTGCGCGACCCCTCCGACCGCGACGTAGTGGAGTCTTTCTTGCGTAAAGCCTATCCCGACATCCCCTACGTGCTGCTCCAAGGCAAGGTATGCCGTCCGGAGTGGTTGGTGGAGATGGAATGCGTGGCGATGAAATAGCGCTGTCTATGACCGTGAAAGAGAGAATAAGAGAGATGGCCATCATCCTGCTATGGGGCTTGGCATGCTGGCTGTTCTTCCAGTTTTTCTACTCCTATCATTTCTTCTATCAGGAACAGAACCTACTCTTTCTCTTCTCCGGCGACTATCTCGCCACCTATTTTCAGAAACCCGCTTGGGCCGCCTGTATGGCAGGCGACTTCCTCACCCAGTTCTATTACTACCGCTTTGCCGGACCAGTAATCCTTACCCTCACGCTGCTTGTGATGGGCGACCTGTTGTGCAGGTCTTTCCGGCAGATACACAACGGCACATGGGCGTTCGGCGCCAGCATCGTGCTGATGACCCTTGAGGCCTACTTCTACCTGCACCACGACCACCGCCTGTCGTCGGCGATGGCCGTCATCATCGGTTCCCTCCTCTTCCTCTTCTACGCCCTCGCCTCCCGCCGCATGCATCCTGTCGTCAGGGTGGTCTTCGGCATGAGTCTGGGAATAGTGGCCTACAGCACCGCCGGCTATGGATGGATAGTGTTTGCCCTGTTTGCCATCGTCTACGACATAGTGAAGAAGAAAAGGCTGAAGTGGTGGGGATGTTTTCTGATTCTGGGAATGATAGTCATTGCCATCACCACGACCAACCGCTCCTACCTGCTCAACACCACTGCCAACCTCACCTATCCCGGCATCGCCCATTATGCCAAGCCCGACTTTGAGTTGGAAAAGACCCTCGCCGTAGACAATGAATACTACTTCGGCAATTGGGGTAAAGTGGAACAGTTGGTAGAGGGAGAAGAGCATCCCAACGAAGTGCAACTGTTCTTCTACAACCTTGTGAAAGCCCAGAAAGGCGAGTTGCCCGACCATCTGTTGAAATTCTCACCCAATCAACTCGGCACGTTCTATGCCATCGGTCCCAGCACTCCGAAACTCATCATCAACAACATGAACGAACTCTACTGGGCCCTTGGTGACATGACCCTCACCGAGCGCGCTGCGATGATGACCAATGTGTTTGCCCCCGACAACCGCAACATACGCATGATGAAACGTCTGGCCGACTGCAATCTCGTGAGCGGAGACACACTTGCCGCCAACAAATACCTCAACATCCTGCAGCAGACCTGGGTATACCGTAATTGGGCGCGTCTCATCAAGGCCCACGACCCCAAGACATGGCGCTACTTCATAGAGAAGAAACAATTCGTGAACCACGCCGACACCATCCGCCTGAACGACAACCTCCATATGGTGATGATGGAATTGCTCGACAGCAATCCCCACAATACCGTTGCCCTCGATTACATTCTCTGCAGCACCCTGTTGCTGAAAGACATCGACAACTTCAAGCGCGACTACGACCGCTACTGCATCGCCACCGGCATGCCCCGGCAGAAGCCCCTCTATCAGCAAGCCCTGATGATATGGCTTGCCGGCACCAACGCCCCTGAGGAGGACTGGCAAAAATACATCCTCGACCAAGAACAGTTGCGGCGTTTTCAGGAATACAACAATCACCGTGGTGACTCCCGTTTCGCTGGCACCTACTGGTATTATTTCGACACTGCACAAGTTCCGAAGATATGAGACACCACCCCACCCTATACACTCTGCTGATGGCATGCTCCCTCGTCGCGGTGCTGTTCACTGCCTGCACCCCCACACCCGAAGACGTCGCCAAGTCGGAGTCACTTCCCCCCATCTACCCCGACTATACCGACGTCACCATCCCCAGCAACATTGCCCCGCTCAATTTCCTGGTGCGCAGCGACCATTGCGAGGCAGTGCAGGTGGAAGCCAGGCATAGAGAAGCAGGAGATGAGACCGCCATCACACTTCTCAACAAAGGCAATGAAGCCGTTTTTGACATTGATGAATGGAAAGCACTCATACACCGTGAAGGCACCATTGAAGTAAAGGTGACCGCCCTCATCAATGGTCATTGGACAGCATACAAGCCATTCTTATGGCATGTGCGCGAAGCCATCGACCCCTATCTCACTTACCGTCTGATAGAGCCCGACTACGAGATTTACCAAAACCTCTCTCTGCGTGAACGATGTGTAGAGAACTTTGACGAACGCGCCATCTCCGACTACGGACTGGTGGGCAACCGCTGCATGAACTGCCACACCTACAGCAGTCAGAGTCCCGACCTCTCGATGCTCTATGTGCGCGGCGAAGGTGGCGGGGCCATCCTCAACCAAGGCGGCAGACTTTCGAAACTCAACATCAAGACCCCCGACATGGTGTCGGGCAGCGTGTATTTCGGGTTCAGCAGCAATGGCAGGTATATTGTCTTCTCCACCAACAAGATTATCCCCGCCTTCCACGCCATGCCCAGCAAACGTCTGGAGGTATTCGACAGTGCCTCCGACGTGTATGTGGCCGACCTGCAAAAAAACACCATCCTGTACAGCCCGCTGCTCAATGACAGCACCGTGATGGAAACCTTCCCCACTTTCTCGCCCGACGGCAAACACATCTACTACTGCGCCTCGCCCAAGGTAAATCTGCCGATGCAACTGAAAGACATGCGCTACAGCCTCTGCCGCATCGCCTTCGACGAGGCTACGGGCACTTTCGGCACAGAGGTCGACACCCTTTTCTCTGGAGAGCAGCAGCAAGCCTCTGTCTGTCATCCCCGTGTGAGCCCCGACGGCCGGTATATCGTCTATACCGTGGCCGACTACGGCACCTTCCCCATCTGGCATCAGGAGAGCGACCTACAACTGATGAACCTTACCACCGGCACCATCGACAAGATGGATGCCGTGAACAGCAACAAGAGCGACACCTACCACAGTTGGTCGTCGTCCAGCCGCTGGCTCGTCTTCGCCTCAAAACGCGACGACGGTCTCTACGGCAAGCCCTATTTCTGCTATATAGACAAAGCGGGTAAGGCCCACAAGCCCTTTGTGCTGCCCCAGAAAAATCCTCATTTCTACGACAACAACCTGAAATCCTTCAATGCCCCCGAGATAGGGAAGGGCCGTCTGCCCTTCGATGCCATGGACGTGAAGCATGCGGTGGAAGGACCTTCTGTAGATTTTACCTATTAGTCTTTACTTTTCTTCCTGTAAATCTTCCATCCCAAGGCAGCGACAGTGATGCTGACGATGGGAGAAAGGATGTTGAAGAAGCAATAAGGAAGATAAGTGAGTGTAGACACCCCCAAAACCGTGCTTTGCGTAAGACCACACGTGTTCCAAGGAACGAGCACGGAAGTCACCGTTCCGCCATCCTCGCATGAGCGGCTGAGAAGCCTCGGCTCATACCCCTTCTCCTTGTAGGTATCGCGGAACATGCTGCTCGAGAGCATAATGGCCAGATACTGGTCGGCCATGGCGACATTGAAGAAGAAACTCGTTCCCACCGTGGTAGCCACCAATGATGTCGTGCCGTGTACGAAACGCAAGACGATTCTGATGATATCGCGCAACTGTCCCGTTGCCGTCAGTGTTCCTCCGAATGTCTGCGCACAGATGATGAGCCAGATGGTAGGCATCATGCCCGCCATGCCACTCGTAGAGACCAACGGATTGAGCAATTCCGACCCTGTCTCGATGTCTGTACTGCCATAGCACACCTGCATAATGCCTTTGTAGGGCAGCAGCACGTCGTGCATAGAAACGCCGTCGGCTACGGCGATGCTCCTGATGAGTGCCGGCTGGACAAACAGAGCCACGATGGCAGCAATGAATACTGCCAGAAAGAGCACCACCAGCGACGGCCACCGCCGTGCTATCATCACCCCTGTGACTACCGGCACGAGCAACAGCCATGGTGAAATGAAGAAACTGTGATGCAGTGCCTCCATGAACTGGAGCACATTGCCCTCATGCGACACCTCCACCGTCAGTCCTGCCACGAAAAAGATGGCCAGGGAAATGACAAATGCCGGCACCGTGGTGTTCATCATATAGCGGATATGCGAGAAGAGGGGAGTCCCCGAGACGCTCGATGCCAACACTGTCGTATCAGAGAGCGGCGACAGTTTATCGCCGAAATATGCCCCTGTGATGATGGAGCCCGCTATCCACCCGTCGTCGAAGCCATGAGCCTTTCCTATACCCATGAGAGCCACGCCAATGGTAGCCACCGTAGTCCACGACGAGCCGATGAGCAAACTCACCAAGGCACAGAGCACACTGCTGCTGATGAGGAACACCTCTGGCCGTATGATTTGCACGCCATAGTAAATCATTGTGGGCACGATGCCCGATACCATCCATGTGCCGCTGATGGCGCCGATGAGCAAGAGGATGATGATGGCCGGTGTGCAACTGGCAATCTTTTTGGTAATTTCCTTCTCCAGTTGTTCCCATTTAAATTTTCTTGTCAACTCACCAATCATCACCGATACTGCCGATGCCACCAACAGCGATACCTGACTGGCACCATCGAGCGTGGCGTTGCCGAATACTGTCACGCAGCACGTGATGAGTGCTATGAGGACTAAGATAGGGATAAACGACATGGGCTGACTATCTGATTACAGTTTCTACACGTTTGTCGGACATGATGTCACGGGCAACAGTCCTTGCATCGAGTTTTACATGCTCACTGGTGAAATCCGGTGTATTGAAAGAGAAGAGTGTCTCGTCGTAATACGCCCAAGGGTTGCGCTGTGGCAACAAGAAAGGTTTCCCCATCCTTCCATCCTTATCGACATGCGCCAGATAAAGATTGGTGTAATAGCCATTCCCTCTACGCGACGTGAACACTATCCACCGAGAGTTGCTGCTCCAGTTATGGAAACTGTCGGTATCGTCGCTATTCACCTCATCCAATGGCCGTGCATCACCCGTCTGCAAATCGAGCAGCCATTGGTCGGCCTCTTTGTGCCAGATGGGGAAACACCCATAGTCGGACATGGTGAACAGCAGGAAACGTCCGTCGTAAGAAGGACGTGGGTGATTGGCACTCTTACCCATCGCCCGGGCATTGAAAATCGTATCCACCTCGCCCGTAAAGACACCCTTGTCGGGGTCGAATCCTACTTTGCACAGATTATACTTGATATCCTTGTATTCAGAGGGAATCATTCTCGACTCTGCAGCGCAGAAATAAAGCGTCTTTCCATCAGGCGAGAAAACGGGATAATTCTCATAATGTGATTTCGTGGCCACCAGCGAGTCGAACAAAATCTCATGCTTGTCGGGCGAGTAGACCAAGACATCGGAAGCATGGTCGAACACCTCTATCCGCTCTGCCGCCACGGCATGGAACGACTGGTTGGTCTTATTGGTGGAATAGGCCACGAAACGGCCCGAGGGATGCCAATAAGGATAGACCATCGACCCTCCGAGACTGTCGTTCTTGGCTTTAAGCAGTTCGGTTGTCTCTCCATGATGAATGAGTGTCGCCCCATGCTCACCACGGATATGGAACGTGAAGTTGCCGGGGTCGGTATGGTTGGCGACATGGCAGTTGAGGCATGCCCCCGGCGCTGCCGTATTCTCAAGGATAGCCGTCTCGCTGAAGGAAGACAACTCGCGCTGGTAGATTCCCATTCTCCCATACACCTCATAGCCTGGTGGTATGCGGCGGTAGGTGAGTCCCCACTCTCCGAGGCTGTCGTTGCTCACCTCTACCTTGAAGTCACGGTATTGGGTCCATGCACCATTGTTTTCCACACACACGGTGAATGTAAGTGCTGCACCTCTGTTCTGCTGTGTCAGTTGATGCCATTCGTCGACATCAAAGTCGGCATAGCAGCCATTGACATGTATTTCGCCACCTTTCTCGCCACGCACCACCACATCCATAGTCTGGCTTTCCCCATAACAATTGAAATTGAGTGGGGCAATTTCTGCCGGGATGGTGACTCCGGCATAGTCGGGAAATATGGGAGGCAGTTGCTGCACTACAGTGGGGTTCTCCGGCATCGACGAGCACGACACCATCAGCCACGTGGCCGTGCAAACCACCACGCCCCATATCAGAAGACGATATCTCTTTTTCGTTCTCATGTCAATAAATCTCCTTCATTTGTTGCTTTCCTTTCTTCTCCTTTCCCTCTTGGCTCACCAACATATACGACCAAAAAGTGTTGGCCAGAGGTGGCATCGACAGCGAAGGGTCGTTCGGGTTCTTCATATAGAGATTGACGAACTGCGTAAGCAGGTTGCATGTGGCAGGCTCAATGCTCCACGGCATCCCTTCGAAACTGCCATGCTGCTGGGTCCACTGCATCACCAAAGCCTGTTGGTAGGCATTGGGGATGCGACTGAACTTGGCATACTTCCCCAAAGGATAATACTCGTTGAACCGCTCCAAGTCGCGCTGCAACAACTCATAGCACATCAAGTATTCGAAAGCCATGCGGTTGTCGTAATTCTGCACGAAGAGAAGGCCGAGCATCTGGTCCATTTCAGTGTCGCTGAAGAGAAAGTCCTGTTTCTTCTGTCTGTAGGCCCTTAGCCTGCCGTAAACCGAATCATCGTTCACTTTCCCCTCCTTGATGATTGTTTTCTGCTCTTTCGCCCACTTGCGGTAGAACAACGATTTCTCCAACATTCTGAGATATTTCATTGCCACCTCATAATGGCCGTTGATGATATTGCACTCTGTGATACGCTTCGTGAGCCGCCCACTTTTTCGGTGGTTGGGAATAGCCTCCTGGGCCTCAAAAGCATAGCGCTCGGCATCATTCACCATTCCCAGCCAATAAAATGTCTCGCCAGGAGGCAACGGCGAAGTCATATCGCGCTGGAAAGAGGGGAAAAGTCCCTCTGCCCCATTCTGGTAGAACTCGAACATCCGGTCGCTCAGTTGCCCCGTCATGGCGAGAGCCAAGTTCACACACGCCACATCGAAAGGTTTCGAAGGCTGTCTCTTCTCCGCTTTCCCGATGACCTTGTCCCACTGACGGGTCCTGACGAGGAAGTCATACTCAATGAGGTCGTATTTCAAGGTATCGTAGGCATGGCCGATGAAGAACCACCCGCCTATGACCAGCACCGCCACCTGTGCCATGACCGCCAACGACTTCTTGCCTATTTGCGGCAACAGTGGTGCCACCAATGGCAGCAAGACCGTCACCACCTCGATGGCCGTCTGCATGACAGGCTGGTATACGGGGTATCGATAATACTCGATGCCCATAAACAGGTTGAACAAAGGATACTGAAGCCCTTTGGTCAGCAAGAGAATAAGCGCAATGGAATAGACGACAGACGCCACTCCCCATGCCAGTCCTTGCAGCGAACGCCCCTTGAAGGCCTCGAAAAGCAATATATACAGAGGCACCATCAGCACACAAGGACCGAAGCACCAATACATCAGTGGCATGCCGATGAGGATGAAAGCGATTTTCCACCATTTGCGCTTGGGAAAGCATTCATCCCCGCTCACCACATGATAGAAAAGTATGGCACTAAGAGAGGCCAGGATGGCGATAAAGAAGCCAAGCATCACATTTTCGTCGCCGGCATGAGCCCACAGCAACAGCGAAGGAATGAAACTGAGCGGATAATAGACATCGGGCGTCGCATGACGCCGCATCAACACCCATACCAAGCACTGCACCAGTACATAGACCAACGCCAGCAGGCAGGCACCCAGCACCGGGATATAGTTGAACTGGGTGATGAACTCGGCCACATAGCACGCCAAGCCACCTGGCACTGCCACCCTTTCGAGGAAATAATGCCCATCGAACAGAAACAACTGATATTGTTCTTGAAACGACAGCACCGACATGTAGGGTATTGCCCAGAACAACGCCACCGACATGCCAAAGAGCACGGTGAGCAGTATTTTCCAATATTTCGAGATTATTCTCATCGTCACAGCATTGCTACAAATTCCTTAATCTATGGGATAATGCCCCCATTACTCATCGTAAACCGTCACCACACTGCCATCGGGCATGCGTTTGGGATAACTAACAGGATAAAGGCCACTGAGGAACTCACGCAGCGCTCCTTGGCTGAGCGTGGATGCCAGATGACGCGTATACCGCTTGTATCGCTGATGCACGCTGTCGGCCTGTGCCAGCAGTTCATGAGCCTTCACCGTGTCGGTCTGGGCCATCTCACGGGCAGCCTGCCGCAATGTCGCCATCTCACGGGTATGGTTGATTGTTGCCTTCTTCCACACCTCCAGCGAATCATTGCCCGGTGTGCCCGACGATGAACTCACGCGTCCTATCCGCACATTCAGGTCGCCCGGCTCGGTGACCACCAGCAGGCGTTCCACCCCATCGCGGAAATGATAGTCCATCAGCAGTTGCGCCATATGGCAAGTGTCGGTGGCAAACTCAAACTTCCCGTCCTTGATGTAGACCGAATCCACTGCCTCGGCCGAATTGTCCTCCAACGGTACGAGGAAAATTTGCTTCCCGTTCAACCGGTCATCATCCACCACACCATGAATGCGGCAACTACCCTGCGGGGTTGAATTGCAGGCAGCCATCAAGACCACCGTGATGAGGGCACACAGCCCCATGTTCTTTCTATTCATATCTATTGTCGTTTTCTCTTCATATCTAGTTCCGCTCCATGGAGGCGCGTGAACCATCTATTTTATTTTCACTTGTATTCTCTCTTCCGAGGTCACTTGTTGCTGCATTTCACGGATATCAACGCTCACTTTGCTCTTGGTGAAATCGGGCACGTTGTAGGCATCGAACAGTCCGGCATAATATGTGCGCGGATTGCGCTGAGGCAGCAAGAAAGGCTTGCTCACACGCCCAGCATCATCGACGCAGGCGAGATAGAGTTTGGTATAAGCCCCGTCTTCTCTCTTGGAAGAGAAGACAAACCAATGGCTTCCTGAAGCCCAGTTGTGATAACTCTCCGTCTGGTCACTATTCACCTCCTTCAGGTTTCTTGTCTCACGTGTTTCGAGATTCATCAGCCAGAGGTCGGCATCGCGCTGTGCCACGGGAAAATTGCTGCGGCTCGACACGCAATACATCAGCCACCGTCCATCGAATGAGGGGCGAACGATGGTATAACTCCGGTTGTCGCGCTGGCCATTGAGCAAGGTGTCGGCTTCCGTTCCAAAAGAACCTGTGGCGGCATTGAATGGCAACGCCACCAAAGAGCATTTCACTTTCTCATATTCCGCAGGCACATCGCAAGGTTTCGACGAACTGTAAAAGAGCGTCTTGCCGTCGCTTGAAAAAGCAGGGAAGATTTCCAGATCATCTGTCTGTAGCAAAGGCGACAAAATCAATTCGTTGCTCCTGACATCCAGCACGACGATGTCGCTGAAGCGATGGTATACCTCGAGATTGCTCTTCGCCCCAGTGAAGAAACTCTGATGCACCGTGTTCACCGCATAGGCACAATAGTTGCCCGAGGGATGCCAATAGGCATAACTCCCTGCCGCCTTGGTGGAGTCGGTCTTGGTGTTGAGCCAAGTCTGCCTTCCGTCGACCTGCACCATCGTCCCCCCACCCTCGCCACGAATCTGCATCGTCAGCCAGCGGGGGTCGGTGCGGTTGGGTGTATGGCAATTGAAGCACCTCCCTGGCAATGCCGTCTCCGTAACGAGTGGAGACTCATCGAAGGTGTGGATATCGCGTTGGTAGATACCGATATTCCCGCCCACCTCGTATCCTGGTGGAATGCGTCGATAGGTGAGTCCATAATCATCGAGGGCATATTGACTCACATTGATGGTGAAGTCGAGATATTGCGTCCATTCCCCTCCCGCCCTTGCACACACTGTGACGGAGAGTTGTCCGCCCACATTCTGACGGGTTAGTTGATGCCATTCCTCTATATCGAAGTCGGCCCATTGGCCATTGACATGCAACTCGCCTCCACGGCTCCCTCTGACCGTCACATCCATACGGTCGAAACGGGCATCGGCCATATTGAAGTTGAGCGGAGCGATGCCCGCAGGCACCGTCACCCCCACATAATCGGGGTAGATAGCAGGGAGTTGGCCGGCCATCTGTGGATGGTCTGGAGAATTGGAGCATGCCGTCAGCAAGGAAAAAAGCCAGGCTATGATAATCAAGTGTTGTTGTCTCATGTCAGTTTCCTCCCATCATTTTCCTCACATACTTTCCGTAGGACGATGTAGTGTTGGTGCCATTCGACTGAATGAACCTCACGGCATCCTGATAACCCCGGGGCATATACTGATAGCCGCCATACTGCTGTACCCACGACATATACTGCATGAACTCCTGTGGCTTACCCTTGAGCAGCAACTCACCCATGAAGTAATCGAGCGCCATCGTGTTCTCCGCATTATCAATGAAAAGCAGCCCCAGCATCTTATGTATCTCATCGTAACTATAGAGAAAATCATTCTTGAATCTCATCTTCCGTTTTTTGCCATATAGCGGATGCCTGTCGACCTTGGCGTCCTGATACAGCAGTTGGCACATCTCATTGGCCCACCCACGGTAGAAGAGCGTGTGTTGGAGCAATGCCAGATGCTTGGCCGCCAAGGCATACTTTCCGTTTACTATCAGGCATTCCACCATACGTTTTGTGAACCGTGCACTCTTGCGTGCATTGAGAATCGACTCTTGCAGGTCGTGCATATAGCGGTAGGCTGAGTTGACCATGCCCAGATGCCAGAACGCCTCTGCCGTAGGGATGTTGGAGGTAAGGTCGCGAACCATCGGCATGAGCAGCGCATCCTCACCACTCTGGTAGTAGTCGAACATGCCGTCGGCCAGACGACGCTGCTTGGCGAGGGCGAGGTTGACGCAGTTGCACGAGAATGCATTCTCCACCTGATATTTATCGGCCCGGCTGATGATCTCGTCCCAGCACTCCTGCCGCACGAGATAATCTTGCCTGAGGAGTTCGTACTTATCCCTGTCGTAGCCAACATGGATGGCAATGAAAGCCAAGATGAAGACGGCAATCGTGGTCACCCCGCCCCAGATTTTTGCCGATGCCACCGTCGATGTGCACCGTGAGGCACCTGACAGGCAGTGGACGAGGGCAGTGAGAGCAACCACCGCCAACGGAAGAACAGCCTGCAGCACATGGTAATGCAAAGGTATGCGGTAGTAGTTGAGCCCGAGGGCGACAGACTTCAACGGCCATTGCAAGAGAAAGAGTGCCGAAGCCCAATGTGTCACAACCATCAGCACCGGCATCCACCAACAATGCCGAGGTGTCCTCAGCACCCTCAGCACCACATACACCCACGCCAAAGGTCCTGCCGCGGCATAGAGCAGAGGCACTACCACAAGGTCGGGCCACGAAAAGCGGCACCTATCCCATCCTTGGCTTGCCCATGCTGCCGTCATTACCATGAGCAGAGCCACGACATAAGACAACAGCACACTCTCATCGCCCATCAGCCAGAGCAGCAAAACCGAAGGAATGAAACTCAGCGGATAACACCACGACGACAGACTGTTGGCCTGCAACCGCATCAGTTGCCATGTGAGCCACTGCAGCAGCACATACATGACAGCCAGCACCAAGGCACCTGCCCATTTCAGGTAATAGAACTGCACGAAGAACTCGCCCAGATAGTCGGCCAGTCCACCAGGCACCGTCACCCGTTGCGTGAAATAATCGTTGGTGAACAGGAACATCTGATACTGCTCCTGATAAGAAAGCGCATGGGGGTATCCCAACCACCAAAACAGGAAAACCAGCACACCAAAAAGTGCGCTTGCAGTTGTTTTAGCATATCCAGAAGCAATTGTTCCCATTATCGTGCAAAGTTAACAATTATCAGTGATTTGGACAAAAAAACCACGGTTAGAAAAGTGTAAAAAACCGCTCCGAGTTTTCGGAGCGGTTTGAGATGTGGAAACAAGCGTTTACTTTTTCTTGAATGCCCACCATGTGGCCTCCGACCAACTGCCTGTGCCAGGGGCGACATAGATGAGTTTCATGTGGCTGCCATCGAGTTGCATTATCTCGAAGTCGGTAGGTTTCTCACCACCACCGTTGATCTTGAACGGGAAGAGGATGCTACCGGCATCGGTATGCAGTGAACCTATTGCCCAAGCGGCCTGTGAACCGTCGATAGAGGGAATGAAGCGGTTGCCTTTATCCCATGCCGTGATCTCGAACTTACCCGAGCGGATTTGTGTGCCATTGGCAGTATAAGAAGCCACGGTGCCTTTCTCGTAGTTGAACGTCATATAGGCGCCAGCATCTTCCTCGCCAGTAGCAGCACCAGTGTCGGAGTGGCCAAGTTGTCCGGTTAGGTCGGCTGGCGGACAGCCCCACCAGATGCCGTTACCATCGTTGACGAAACTGGCACCATCGCCAGGAGCATATCCGAGGTTACCCCAAACGGCTCCATCGCCACGGAACTCAGTGTCCCAAGTCCATGATTTCTCGGAGTAGTTGGTGAGGGAGCCTTCGCCGTCACTCTCACTCTTGAATGCCCACCATGTGGCCTCCGACCAACTGCCTGTACCGGGAGCAACATAGATGAGTTTCATGTTGCCACCATCGAGTTGCATAATCTCGAAGTCGGTGGGTTTCTCACCACCACCATTGATCTTGAACGGGAAGAGGATACTTCCGGCATCGGTATGCAGTGTACCGAGCGACCATGCTGCCTGTGAGCCGTCGATAGAAGCGAATGAGCGGTTGCCATCGTCCCATGCGGTGACGCGGAACTTACCCGAACGAATCTGTACGCCGTCTGAAGCGAAACATTTCACGTTGCCATCCTCATCGAGGACCATATAGGCGTTGGGGTCTTCCTCGCCAGTGGCCACACCCGTGTCGGAGTGGCCAAGTTGTCCGGTCAGGTCGGCTGGCGGACAGCCCCACCAGATACCATTTCCATCGTTGACGAAACTGGCGCCATCGCCAGGAGCATATCCGAGATTACCCCAAACGGCACCATCGCCACGGAACTCGGTATCCCATTTCCAAACCTTTGTGCCAGAGGCACTGCAGAGGAATTTCATATCCGAAGAGAGTTCGGTGGGCACGAACACCACCACGTCTTTCTTGATTTCCACCTTGGTACCATCCTTGTCGAGGGCACGTACGTAGAATGTTTGGTTGGGGTTGCCACCACGCTTCGGCTGAATCTTGAAATTGCCGCTGAAGCCACTGGCCAGGATGTTCTCATTGCCATCGGCATCGAAATTGTAGACCACCACTGAATAATAAGGGGCGCCCACATTATAGAAGAAGAAGTTTCCGTCGGCAGCCTCGGTATAGGAACCATCCTCATTCTGCGCACACTGTCGGAAGGAGAACTCGCTCTCCACCACCTGATTGGTCAGTGAAGAAGCAGGTGCACTGATACTGTCTACAGAAGGATCGCAAGCGGTGAGCAATCCTACGGCAGCAAATAGTCCAAATATTATCTTTTTCATTTTCATTCAGTTTAATAGTTTATATGGCAGATGCATTAGTTGTTCCAGTCGGTATATTCGCATTCCGACGTCGTCCATCCTTCGTTCTGCTTCAAAGCGCCTTCGGAGAGGATGATTTCGGTCTCGGGGAATTTCTGGAATCCAGCAGTAGCGTTGTAGCGTGCAGCATATCCGCCATTGTGGGCGAAGTTGGTAGACGGCCGTCCGCAGTAGTAGCAGTCTTGGTTGGTCTGTTTCTCCAAAGCAGCGGCAGCGATATGCCAGCGGCGGATATCATTGAACCGCAAGCCTTCGAAGGCCAACTCCCAGCGGCGCTCCCTCTGCAGGGCTTCAAGGCTGTAAGATGGTATATCAGCCAGACCGGCACGAGCACGGAGTTTGTTGATGCCACTCACGTCGCCTTTCAACTCGCTCTGCATGAGCAGTACCTCAGCAAAGCGGATGAGCACCATGTCGTGTATGTTGCCCAACTGGAAGTTTTCTTCTCCTGAGATTTCCCAGTTGCCAGGATACATCTGGTTTTCGAATGTGCACCAGTAGTCGCCGTTCTCCTTCTTCGAAGTGATGGGCGAGAGTTTCTTTCCATAGTAGTCGGTCTCTTGCACGAAGTCTTCCCATCCACCCTTGGAATATGCGGGAAGGTCGTTGACATTGAGGATAGTGGCATCGAAACGGAGGTCACGCGGCTCGGCGTTCTTCCAGTCGGTCACGAGGTTGGTAGCCACAGGACCGGCACCCCATCCCTGTCCGAAGGGGAAGGTGTTGGCATAGGCCTGTCCGCCACGCACACCGAAGTGCAGGGAATAGCCATTGGCGTAACCGATAGTGGTCTGCCAGGAAGCCATTTTATTAAACTTCACGGCGAACATTGCCTCTGGGTTGATGCCATTGTCATCCTCCACCCACTTCAGGCCTTGTCCTTTGGTGTAGTCGTAATCCTCGACGGTGCAGCGATTGGTGTAAGCCCAGAGGTTGCGGAAGTCGGGAACCAGAGAATAGCCAGAGTTGTTGACGCAGTCGTCGATATAGGCGATGACCTGGTCTTTGGTGAGTGTGGTACCGTCGGGCAGTTCAACTGAGGTAAGCGGGTTGTAGTTGGTGCTTACCAAATCGGCAATCTTGTCGCCATTGCAATAGAAGCCGGTATAGAACAGCCAGCAGCGACCGAGCAGTGCCTCTGCACAGTATTTGTCGACATGTCCGTCGGTCTTACGCACCTTGGGCATGATGTCGCTGGCATCGCGCAGGTCCTGAAGGATTTGTCCCCACAACTGTGCTGCAGTAGGTGGGGTCACCTCTTCGGGGCGTTTTGCGGTTACCATGAGCGGCACGTTTCCATACATCGAAGCCAGTTCGTAGTAGAAGAATGCTCTCATGAAGAGGGCCTCTCCCCTGGTCTGTGCTTTCTCCACGGGGTCGAAATCCACTTTCTCGAGTGCTTCGAGCAAGGTATTGGCACGGTTGATGCCCTGGTAGCGCTGCTGCCAGAAGTCGACGGTCATATCCGTGTTATAGTTGAGGATGAGGTCCATGGCCTGCATCAGTTTGTCGTTTGTACCGCCACCACCAAATTGGTCATCGCTGGCCAGCATTGCGTAATAATGCCAGGTCTCCTGCGGGTTGGCATTCACAGCATTCAGGTTCTGATAAATACCGGCTAGGGCCTGAGCAGCATCTTCAGCATTGACAGGGAAGTTGGAAGTGTCCTTCGAAGTCATACTCATCGAGTCCAGATCGCAGGAAGCCAAGGTACCTGCGAAAAGTGCTGCGCTTAATAAATATGCTATTTTTTTCATGTTTTCGGTAAATCTAAATAATTGATATTAACTGTCCAGCGATTATTTAACCTCTGAAATGATAACCGAACGGCTCATCTGAGGATCGTTGAAGTAAAGGTTCTCCACACCGCCCTTAGAATCGAGTACGAGGCTGCTTGCCGGCACGCCATACTCATTGATGAGGAGGTCGTAGACATTCTTGGCACGGTTCTCGGCAAGCCACTGGTTGCGGTCGGCTGTACCTGTAGCCCTGTCGGCATAACCTATGACATAGTATTTCTTGCCTGGGTTCTGCTTGATCATCTGGGCGATGGTGCTCAGGTTGACACGCTCGCGGTTGACGATTTCTGTCTTGTTGATTTCGAAGTTGACGAAATAGGGATAGGTAACCACCTTCTCGTCGGTAATGACTGTAGTGGTGGTTGTAGCCGGTTGGTTCTTCAGGCGCTCGTTGTCGGCACGCAGGCGGTTGAGTTCACCATTGAGGCGGTCGATCTCGCTATTGTCGGTCACATACTCCACTCTGGTCTGCACGACAGGATCGGCAGCCTTCTTCTCTCTCTTGTCCTTGAACTTCAGGTTCACACCCACCATATAGGTGCGTGGCTGTGGGTAGTTGCCGACATCCACTCCGGTAACCCAAGGCTCACCGCCGATGGCGATACCATTCTCAGGATCCATACCTTTATAATTGGTGAAGGTGAAGAGGTTCTGTGCTGCGAAATAGACACGGAGTTGGCTGAAGGGGCTGGTGCTCTTGAGCAGACTTGCGAAGTCGTAGCCCAGGGTGACGTTCTGGATGCGGAAGTAGGTGGCGTCCTCCACGTAGATGTCGGACACCTGCTGCCAGTTCACACCGATGTTACCAGGCTTGAGCATAGGATACTTGTTGGAGGTACCCTCACCATGCCAGTAGTTGAACACCTCGGTAGTGTAGTTCTCGAACTGTGAGTCGGTGTTCTTACGCCATGAGCGTACCACCTCGTTGCCGAATGAGCCGTAAGTAGTCACTGAGAAATCGAAGCCTTTATAAGCCAGATTGAATGAGGCGCCCAGTGTGAAATCGGGATGCGGGCTACCCAACTCGGTCTTGTCTTCGGGAGTGATGACACCGTCGCCGTTGACATCGACGAACTTCAGGTCACCTGGCTGGATGCCAGAACCTTGGAGCGAGTTGGCGGCACTGCCACCGCAGTTCTTGCTGAGATATGCCTGCAGGTCGCTCTCGTTCTGGATGACACCCTCAGTCTTATAGCCATAGAAATAGCCGATGGGGTGTCCTTCCTCCATACGTGCCATATGACCGGTATTCTGTGCGATGAGGTCATTACCACCAGTGACGAACTTATTGGCATTCTTCACCTCGGTCACTTCGTTCTTGTTCTTGGCGAAGTTGACATTGATACCATATTTGAAATCGCCGATGTTGTCTTGCCATCCGATGGCAGCCTCAATACCGGTGTTCTTCACGGTACCTGCATTGGCATGGTATCCATTCTGTCCGACGATACCCCACAGAGGCACCCAAAGAAGCAGGTCCTTGGTCTCTTTGTTGTACCACTCGAGGGTGGTGGAGAGGCGGCCGCCGAGGAAGCGTGCATCGAGACCCACGTTGGTCTGCTGTGATGTCTCCCAAGTCAGGTCAGGATTCTCGATATTGGCGGGATAAGCACCTTGTGTATAAGAGTCTTTGGTGCTGCCGAAGGAATACTGGCCATAGTCGCCGAAGTCGAAGTTGGACTTCCACTGCAGGGAAGGAAGGTTGTCGTTACCATTCTGTCCCCAGCCTGCGCGGAGTTTCAAGAACGACAGCCAACTCTTTGAACTCTCCATGAATTTCTCATTCGAGATGACCCAACCTGCTGACACAGAGGGGAAGTAGCCCCACTGGTTTCCGGGAGCGAACTTCGAGGAACCGTCGGCACGGATGATGGCCGTGAAGAGGTAGGTCTCGTTGAAGTCGTAGTTCAAACGTCCGAAGTAGGACAGTTTGGCATCGTAACTACTGGGATAACCGTCGACGACAGCCGATGTACGGCCAGTCATGTTGTGCATGTAGGCATGAATGGCATCACCGAAGATATTGCCCGATGCGGTGGCGTTCACCGACTCACCATAGTGCGGACGCGACTTGGAGTACTCCATACCACCCATGATGTCGAAGTGGTTCAGGCCAAGATCGAACCTGTAGTTCAAGGTGTTGACCAGGTTCCAGTTCCATCCGAGAGAGAGGTTGTCGCTGGTCTGGTCGGTACTGCGGAAGCCGCCCGAGTTGTCGTGGATGCGGAATACCGGGAGGTAGCACCACCAACTGCTCGACCACTGCTTGTAGGACACCTGTCCGCGATAGGTGAGGTTCTTGATAGGCTGCACCTCGACATACCCCACGGCATTGAGATTGAAACTCTTACTCTTGTTGTTGCCTGCCTGATTGTAGACCACAGCAGCAATGGGGTTGCTGGTAAAGTTGTTGTATGGGAACCAACCATTGGTACCCGAGGTGTTGATATCATTCCACATGAAGTAGTCGCCTGCGGCATTATATACAGGTACACAAGGGTTGGCACGCAGCATGTTGGAGAGGTCGTTGGCATATTGGTTGCCAATCTGGATACCCTGGCTCTGACGGTGCTGGAAGTAGAGGTTCTCACCAATCTTGATGACATCCCTGTCGCCCACTCTGTAGATGACATGTTCTGAATTCAGGCGGAAAGTGAAGCGGCGGAAGTCGGACTTCACCGGACCACCGAACACACCATCCTGGTATTGATAACCCACACCAGTAGAGAATTTCGACACTTCGCCACCGCCTGCAAGGTTGATGGAGTGGTTGGTTACGATAGAATTCTTATGGCGGAACTCCTCTACCCAATTTGTGCCTTTGTTGGTGCCATTGCGGTAGGCCTGAAGAAGGTCGGCATCGATATACCTTGACCAGTCGTAAGGAGAGCCACCGGCATTGTGGTTCACCAAGTCCATCACGTCCATATACTGTTTGGCGTTGAGAGGTTCTGGCATCTTGTATACGTTCTGCCAGCCCACGTTGCCGTCGTAACTTACCTCTACCTTGCCTTCCTTACCCTGCTTGGTGGTGATGAGGATCACACCATTTGCAGCCGACGAACCATAGATAGCAGCCGAAGCAGCATCCTTGAGCACGTCGATACGCTCGATGTCGGCAGGGTTGAGGGCGTTGATGTCGCCGCCAGCCACACCGTCGATGACGTAGATAGGATTGGTGCTGCTGTTGGTACCTGCACCACGGATATTGATCTTGAATCCATCGCCTGGCTGACCGGAATTGGCCTGGATGGTCACACCAGGAGCCTGGCTTTGGAGAGCGCCGAGCACCTGTGTGGTGTTGAGTTTGGCAATGTTCTCACCCTTCACCTCCAAAGTGGCACCAGTGACGAGTTTTTTCTTCTGCACGCCATAACCCACGACCACAACTTCATCGAGCACGTCGGAGTCTTCGGAGAGGGTGACGCTGAAAGTGCTTTGGTTGCCCACAGGAATTTCCTGTGTGGTGTAACCAATGTAGGAAATCACAAGCACAGCACCAGGCTGCACATCGAGAGTGAACTTACCGTCGAAGTCGGTAACCGTTCCGTTGCTGGTGCCTTTCTCCATGATGGTAGCCCCGATGATAGGTCCCATCGCGTCGGTGACGACACCACTGACTTTCCTTGACTGCTGAACCGCAGTAGCGGCCACATCAGACGTTTCGGCATAAGCCGGAGCGAAATACCCCAGTCCTATGCAAGCGCCCATAAGCAGCACTGTCTTTCTGAAATTCAAATTCATACTTAAGTATATTAGTAGGTTAAATAAAGTATAATCACATCCGTCTCTACATCAATTATGAGCAGGTTGAAACGAGCCATATAGATGCCATGAGAGACAGTTGGACTTCTCCAACAGTCATCGAGGATAACAAGTTTTTCTCTACTATAAGTTTGTCCGTAGTTTTTAGGCTATTGCGGGTGATATGATATAGGTTGTGCGGGTGATATTTTATATTATCTTTACAATTTGCAAAGGTATTTAAAAAATCATCAAAACTATAATACTATTTTGATAGAAGTTGATACTTTATGAATAAAAAGAGTAACAATTAGACGATTCAGGCAAAAAAGTACCAAAAAAATCACCTAGATAATATTTTCGTGTCCACTGCACACTTGTTTTTATCACCCCCTATTCTTGCCACAAAAAGGGGTGGATTTTTGGATAATCGCAATGAAATGTTTATTTTTGCCATTCAAAGAGACATGAGATGAACAAATACACCCAGTTTGCCCTATTGTCGGCCAGCACGCTCCGCATGCTTCCCCACATTGCCCTCTACTTGCTTCATCGCAAGCAGATAGACGGCGACTTGGAGAAATACCAGGACAAACGAGGCGGTGTTATTAATTTTATTAAGGTATGTACGCGCGAGCGCGTGTACCGCAATCTCTTCTATTACCGGATGGGCGACTACCGCTCGGTGTTCATCAAATGGCTGCTACCTCCTGAACGGACACTCCACATCTGGTGTCCGGAAATAGGGCAAGGAGCCCATTTCGAGCACAACTACGCCACGTATCTGAATGCCGAACACATAGGCCGCGACTTCTACTGTCTGCAGAACGTGACGCTGGGCAACGGACGCGGTGGCCGTCCCACCATTGGCGATGGTGTGCGCATCTACACCGGTGCCATCATCTATGGCGGCATCACCATCGGCGACCGTGCCGTGATTGGCGCCGGTGCTGTGGTGCGCAAAGATGTGCCCCCCGATTGTACGGTGGCCGGCAACCCTGCCTTCATCGTGAAGCGCAACGGAGAAAAAGTGCATATCCCCCTGTAGCATGGAGAGTCTGAAAGAGAAAACCGCCCGCGGACTGCTTTGGGGCAGTTTGAGCAACGGCATTCAGCAGTTGCTCAACGTGGTGATAGGCATCTTCCTCGGCCGTTTGCTCGACACGAGCGACTGGGGTATGGTAGGCATGATTACCATCTTCACCGCCATCGGTGCCTGTCTGCAGGAAGGCGGTTTCATTGCCGCCCTCAACAAGCGCAAGGATGCCACGCACCGTGACTTCAACGCCGTGTTCTGGACCAGTCTGTGCATTGGTGTGGGGTTCTACGCCATCATGTTTTTCTGTGCCCCCCTCATCTCTGCCTTCTACAAAGAACCCGCACTCACCCCCCTCACCCGTTTCATCTGCCTGAGTTTCGTCATCTCGAGCCTGAGTACCGCGCCCCGTGCCTGGCTCTTCCGCAACATGATGGTGCGTGAGACCTCTATCATGACCATCACCAGCCTTGCCATCTCGGGCGTGGTAGCCGTAGCGATGGCATTCTCGGGCATGGCCTACTGGGGCATAGCCACCCAGAACATCGTCTACATCCTCCTCATCACCCTGCTCAGTTACTATTTCTCGGGGTGGCGTCCCAGTATGAAGATTGATTTCCGTCCGGTGCGCGAGATGATTGGTTTCAGCAGTCAGCTCATCATCACCAACATGGTGAACATCGTCAACACCAACTTCTTCTCCGTCATCCTCGGCCGTTTCTACACCAAGTGCGACGTGGGCAACTACACCCAGGCCAACAAATGGAACACGATGGGCTCATCGCTCATCTCCAACGTCATCTACGGCATCGCCCAGCCCGTTTTCACAAAGGTGGAGGAAGACCGTGAGCGGCAAAAGGCCGTGCTTCGGAAACTCCTCCGTTTCACCGCCTTTATCACTTTCCCCCTGATGCTTGGCCTGGCCCTGGTTGCCAAGGAGTTCATCGTCATCCTCATCACCGAGAAATGGCTGGTGAGTGCCGGCATCATGCAACTGCTGTGCATCGCCGGGGCCTTCATCCCCATCTCCTTCCTGTTTTCCAACCTCGTCATCAGCCGCGGGCATTCCAAAGCCTATATGAGGACATCGGTGGCACAATGCGCGGCAGGCATGGTGGTGGCCCTGGCCGCCTCGCCCTTTGGTATTCATGTGATGGTGACCGCGTTCGTCGTGGTGACCATTCTGTGGACCTATGTATGGCTACGGTTGGCGCAGCGCGAAGTGAGCATCACGTTCTCCGAGTTCGTGCGCGACATCTCTCCCTACCTGCTCCTGTCGGCTGTGCTGTGCCTCATCGCCCATTTCGCCTGTGGCGGCATTGGCAACCTCTACCTGCGCTTTGCCGTGAAGGTGGTGGCTGTAGCCATCCCATATGTAGGCGTGTTATGGCTATTGGGCAGTACCATCCTCCGTGAGAGTGCCACCTTCCTCCTTCACCGTAAAATCACCTGATTTCTGCAATAAGCCCTCACAGATGTTGCAAGATTGATTTTTTTGATGTATCTTCGCCTTCGATACCTTTTTGAGGCAAAAAAAGATTTTCTCAATGGGATATAACGACTATATTGAACGACACAAGACCCATGAGTTGCGCGCCTGCCAGATGAAGCAACTCTCCATCCTTGAAGAGATAGACCGTATCTGCGCCAAGCACCGCATCGACTACTGGATTGACAGCGGCACCTTGCTCGGTGCCGTGCGCCACGGCGGGTTCATCCCATGGGACGACGACATCGATATCTGCATGCTTGCCGAAGACCTCGACCACTTCAAGCAGGTGGCCCCAGCCGAGCTTCCCCCTTCGATGGTATTGCAGTCGAAAGAGACGTTCCCGGAGTCGAAGGAACCCATCGTGAAAGTGCGCGACAACAACTCGCTCTATGTGGAACCCGGCGACGACTTCTCTGCCAACTATCCCAAGGGCCTGTTTGTAGACATATTCCCCTTCGTGGCATATCCCACGGTGTCGCGCAAGTTCTGCAGGCGATATGGCAGGATGTTCACCCGCAGCCGTGCCATCCTGCGCAAGCCCCACCGATACTCTTTGCGCTCCGTGGCCGAACTGTTCTGGTTTGGCGGGCAATACCTCATGAGCCGTGTGGCTTGGTGGGGAGCCTCCACCTTCCGCTCCCGCGACCAATACCTATCGTTTGTGCTGGAGAACAACGGATATGGCATCATGCACCGCCGGGAGTGCATCTTCCCCCTTTCCACGATGACGTTCGAGGGCAAGGACTTCCCTGCCCCACGCGACCCTGACGAGTATCTGCGCGACCTTTTCGGCGACTATATGCGAATACCTCCTCCCGAGCAACGGCACATCCACGCCGTGTTCATGCTTCCCCAACTGGAGGATGAAGACGAGCCAAGGAAGGCTTAGAATCACCTTGAATCCCCCCAAACACCCACTCATGCCCTACCCTGCCAACATTGACATTTCTGTACTGATACTGTTTTTCAACCGCCCCGACCACCTGTCACAAGTTTTCGCCGAGGTGAAGAAAGCCCGTCCTGCCCGTCTGTTTCTCTATCAAGACGGTCCGCGTGGCGAGCGCGACATGGCAGGCATCATGGCCTGTCGCAAAGTGGTGGAAGACATCGACTGGGAATGTGAGGTACACCGCAAATACCAAGAACGCAACTATGGTTGCGACCCTTCCGAATACCTGTCGCAGAAATGGGCCTTCTCGCTCACCGACAAATGTATCGTGCTCGAGGACGATGATGTGCCCTCGCAGTCGTTCTTCCCCTTTTGCAAGGAGATGCTCGACCGTTATGAGCACGACGAGCGGGTGAGCATGATTTCCGGTTTCAATGAAGACGAGGTATCGGCCGACGTGCCCGACAGTTATTTCTTCACCTCTGTCTTCGCCATCTGGGGATGGGCCTCCTGGAGCCGTGTCGTAGACAAGTGGGAAGGCGACTACGCCTTCCTCGACGACCCTTATGCCATGCGCCAACTTGAGGCATTGGTGAAGCAACGCCGTTACCGCAGCGACTTCCTGAGGATGTGCCGCCAACACCGTGAGAGCGGAAAGGAATACTATGAGAGCATCTTTTGGGCGAGCAACCTGCTTCACTCAGGGCTTGCCATCATGCCCACGAAGAACATGGTGAACAACCTCGGTCTTTCTGCCGACAGCACCCATTTCTCGGGGAGCATCAAGACCACTCCCCGTGCCTACCGGAAGATTTTCACCATGAAGCGCCACGAGATAGAGTTCCCGCTCCGCCATCCCCGTTACGTGATAGAGCATGTGGCCTACAAGGAGCGGTTGTACAAGACCAACGCATGGGGTCATCCCTGGACAAAGGCATGCCGTTCGATGGAGGAGTTGTTTCTCAACCTACGTTACGGGCAGTTCAAGAACATCTGGCAGTCGGCCACCCGCCGCATGAAGAAATGGCTGCGACAAGACCGGCATCAATAAAAAGCCATTGTTTATTTTTCCATGGCCTTTCTCAACTCGGCCATGAAGCGTCGGTATTCTTTTTGGGTGATATCCACCTTGTTATAGCATTTCCGGTTGGGATACCTCCTTTTATAAGCCTGGCGCACCATCTCGTGAGTCACGATATTCTCGACGGGGATGTGGTATTTCGCGATGATGGGCAACAGGTATTCTATGCCGCTCTTTATTTGGTCGTCGGTCAGCGGGCGTTCAAGGGTATTGCCTTGAAACTCTATCCCGATGGTAAAATTGTTGCATGAATCACGACCATTGAGAACAGATTTTCCAGCATGGAAGGTCACCAATTCAGGTTCGCATAGGATGTATCGCGTGCCATCGGTATCTATCACGACGTGCGTGCCCACTCCCCTCTCTACAGAAGTCAAAATATCGAGCGACCGTTGCACCGTCGGTTCAGCAGTATGGTGCAGGACGACCCCTCTCACCTCATTCACCTTGTTCTCATCGAAATTGGGTGTGGGGTATTGCACCACCCTATAGTGAGTATCCGTGTCGTGTTGATGGCCTCTCCAAACAGAAAAGCCCGATATGGCAAGGCCACCGAGCAGACTTGCCAAGACGATGTATGCTGCCCTATGCATATGGTTCTTCTTTGAATGCTTCTTTCTTCGTTTCATTCCCAATCCTTTGTGGAAAGGTAAAAAAATGGCGGTGACAAGAATTCATCGAGCACCGCCATTATTGTGTTTCGGTCGAAAGACCGTCATTTCCGCTTAGAAGTCATCGTGGTCGAGGCTGTCGTTGAAGTCTCTCGGCTCACGCTCTGCCAGTGGGTCACGGAAGTCATTGCGACGACCCTGATGGTTGCTGTTGCGGTTGGCGCCCTGGCGGTTGTTGCTGCCTCCCTGACGGTTGGCATTGCCACCATTCTGACGTGCGCCACGCTCCGGACGCGGGCGGCGCTCACGGTCGACATATCCCTCTGGTTTCGGCTCCAACACACGGTGTGAGAGTTTATACTTACCCGTCTTGGGATCAATCTCCATGAGTTTTACCTTAATCTTGTCGCCTTCCTTGATGCCGGCATCCTCAACGGTCTCCAAACGCTTCCACTCTATTTCGGAGATATGGAGCAGACCATCCTTGCCAGGCATGATTTCCACGAAGCATCCGTAAGGCATGATGGAGCGCACGGTACCCTCGTAAATCTCGCCCACCTCGGGGATGGCCACGATGGCCTTGATCTTAGACACGGCGGCCTCGATGCTATCCTTGTCGGGAGCGCTCACCTGCACCTTGCCTACGCCGTCGACCTCGTCGATGGTGATGGTGGCGCCAGTGTCTTCCTGCATCTGCTGGATGATTTTTCCGCCCGGGCCAATGACAGCGCCGATGAACTCCTTCGGGATATCGAAAGCCACGATACGCGGTACGTGAGGCTTAAGTTCGGCACGCGGTTCGGCAATCGTCTCAGTGATCTTGCCGAGGATATGCTCACGGCCGGCCTTGGCCTGCATGAGCGCCTTCTCGAGGATATCGAAACTCAGGCCGTCGCACTTGATGTCCATCTGCGTGGCGGTGAGTCCGTCTTTCGTGCCAGTGGTCTTGAAGTCCATATCGCCCAGATGGTCCTCATCGCCGAGGATGTCGCTGAGCACGGCATACTTGTCTTCACCGGGATTCTTGATGAGACCCATGGCGATGCCGCTCACAGGTTTCTTCATGGGCACGCCGGCATCCATCATAGCCAGTGTTCCGGCACAGACGGTAGCCATCGACGATGAGCCATTGCTCTCGAGAATCTCGCTGACGATGCGTACGGTATAGGGGAAGTCCTCAGGAATCTGGTCTTTGAGCGCACGCCATGCCAAGTGTCCGTGACCGATTTCGCGACGGCCGACAGAGCGTTGTGCCTTGGCCTCGCCGGTGCAGAATGGAGGGAAGTTGTAGTGGAGCAGGAAACGCATGTAACTGCGGTCGAGCACATCGTCGACGAGTTTCTCATCGAGTTTGGTTCCCAGTGTACAAGTGGTGAGCGACTGTGTCTCGCCACGAGTGAAGATGGCACTTCCGTGAGGCATGGGCAGTGGTGATGTCTCGCACCAGATGGGACGAATCTCAGTGGTCTTTCTGCCATCGAGACGGATACCTTCGTCGAGGATGCAGCGGCGCATGGCATCGCGCTCCACGTCGTGATAGTAGCGGTCCATCAGTTCATTTTTCTCTGCCAGTTCATCCTCGGAGAGGTCGGTGTGAGCAGCGGCATAAGCCTCCTTGAAGTCAGTGATAATCTTCTCAAAAGCCTCAGCGCGGGCCTGCTTCTCGAGAGCCTGCTTGGTAACATCATAGGCTGGCTGATAAAGTTCCTTGGCGATTTGCTCGCGCAGTTCCTCATCGTTCACCTCGTGGCAGTATTCGCGTTTCACGTCTTTGCCGAGTTCTTTCGACAACTCTGTCTGAAGTTCACACATCGGACGGATGGCGTCCATGGCGGCCTTGAGAGCGCCGAGCAAGTCCTGCTCGCTCACCTCTTTCATTTCGCCCTCCACCATCATGATGTTCTCGGCCGAGGCACCCACCATGAGGTCCATGTCGGCCTCCTTCATCTGCTCAAAGGTGGGGTCGATGACATACTCGCCGTTTACACGTGCCACGCGTACTTCAGAAATCGGGCACTCAAATGGTATATCTGAGCAAGCCAGAGCGGCAGATGCTGCAAAACCGGCCAATGCATCAGGCTGGTCGACTCCATCGGCAGAGAAGAGGAGAATGTTGACATACACTTCGGCATGGTAGTTGGAAGGGAAGAGAGGGCGGAGTACCCGGTCTACCAACCGGGATGTGAGAATCTCATTGTCGCTGGGTTTTCCCTCGCGCTTGGTGAATCCGCCAGGGAAGCGTCCTGCCGAGGCATACAATTCTCTGTAGTCGACCTGTAAAGGCATAAAATCGGTTCCGGGAACTGCATCTTTTGCGGCACAAACAGTGGCGAGGAGCACGGTGTTGCCCATTTTCAGCATCACACTGCCATCGGCCTGCTTTGCCACTTTCCCGGTCTCAATGCTGATGGTTCTTCCATCAGGCAATGATACTGTTTTCGTAATTACGTTCATCTAAAAATCTAGTATTTCTTGTTACATCGAAAAATAATTCGGGCAAAGTTACTCATTATTAGTGGAATAAACGAATAAAATGCCCACAATTTTGATTTTTGGTGTAATATATACCATTATTTAAGTTTAGCATCTGCCCTACTATCAGGAGTTAAAGGGGAGTTGAGGAGACGTATCTACTGCGACTCTTCCATCATGCTGCAAACAGGTTATAGAATGCAGCACGAGAGTGGGAAGACTTAACATAAATCATTTATATGAGGTGTTATAAAACTTTTTCCATTTTTATAACAATTATTTTCATGAATTTACCTAATTTTGCTGACAGAATAAAGAAGGGGCGATTTTGCCCAAATATTTTAACTAATTTTTTTAAGTTTTATGCAGAAAAGACTATTCTTTCTGGTTGTCCTCATGCTTGTGCTCGTCACGGGTGTGCAAGGACAGATCACGACATCAGCATTGAGCGGTCGCGTGACCATGCAAGAGACCAACGAGACAGTCATTGGTGCCACGGTGCAGGCGGTACACACCCCTTCGGGCACCCGTTATGCCGCTGTGACCAACATCGACGGTCTCTTCGCCATCCAGGGTATGCGTACGGGTGGTCCTTACGAAGTGACCGTGTCTTACATCGGTTATCAGACCAAGACGGTGAAAGGTATCACCCTGGCACTTGGTGAGACTTACAACCTGAATGTCATCCTTTCCGAGGATGCCAATGAACTCTCCGAGGTGGTTGTTTCCGGCCGTGCCTCGAAGTTTGCCGCCGAGAAGACCGGTGCGTCGACAAACATCAACAACGCCCAGATTGTGAACTTGCCTACGGTAAGCCGCAGCATCACCGACGTGACCCGCCTCTCCCCCTATGGTGGCAATGGCATGAGTTTCGCTGGTGCCGACGGCCGTACAGCCAACTTCACCATCGACGGTGCCAATTTCAACAATAACTTCGGTCTTTCAGACAAACTGCCTGGCGGCGGCAACCCCGTCTCCCTCGATGCCATTGAGGAGTTGCAGGTGGTGATTTCACCGTATGACGTGCGTCAGACCAACTTCATCGGTGGTGGTGTGAACGCCATCACGAAATCGGGTACTAACACCTTCAAGGGCTCTGCCTATATCTACCACCGCAATGAGAACCTGCGTGGTGATGTAGTGAACGGGGTGACATTGCCCACAGCCCGTGAGAAAGACCGCCAGACCACCTATGGTCTGTCGTTGGGTGGTCCGATTATCAAGAACAAACTTTTCTTCTTCGTCAATGGCGAAATCATCAACACTCCTACTATCTCCTCCCCATGGCGTGGTTCTGAGAATGGAGTGGAGGATGTGGCAAGAAGCCTCTCACGCACGACGCTCGCCGACCTGAGGACTATCTCCGATTTTGTGAGCAACAAGTATGGCTACGACACTGGCAGTTGGACAAGTTTCCCCGCCGATGAGAAGAATTACAAATTGCTGGCCCGCTTGGACTGGAACATCAACGACAAGCACCACCTGGCTTTGCGCTACAACTACACAAAAAATACGATTTGGAACGCCCCCAACGCCACCTCGATGGACGGTGGCACGCGTATGGCAGGTGCCCGTATGTCGCAATATTCCATGTCGTTTGCCAATTCGATGTATTCGATGGACAACCTCGTGCACTCTTGGTCTCTCGACTTGAACAGCCGTCTGACAGACAATCTCTCCAACCAGTTCCTGGCTACGATTTCCAAACTCGATGATATTCGCGACACCAACTCTTCCGAATTCCCATTTATCGACATCCTCGACGGTGGCGACAACAACTACATGGCCCTTGGCTATGAGTTGTTCACCTGGAACAACGCCGTTCACAACACCATCTGGAACATCAAGGACGACGTGACCTACTACATGGGCAAGCACAAGTTCATGGCTGGCCTTACCTTCGAGCACCAGATGGCCGACAACCAGTATATGCGTAATGGTACGGGTTACTACCGCTACAACAGCATGGAAGACTTCATGAATGGCGCTGCACCAGAGATTGTGTGTCTCACCTACGGTTACGACGGCGAGTCGAAGCCTGCAGCCCGTGTGCAGTTCAACCGTGCCGGCATCTATGCCCAAGACGACTGGACTGTAAACGACAAGTTGAAAATCACCTACGGTCTGCGTGTGGACGGTCTGTTCTTCGACAACAGCGACCTGATGACCAACAAGGCCATCTACGACCTTGACTACGACGGCCGCCATATCGACACCGGCAAATGGCCCGGCAGCAGTATCACCCTTTCGCCACGTTTCGGCTTCACCTACGATGTGTTCGGCGACAAGTCGCTGAAGATTCGCGGTGGTAGCGGTCTCTTCTCTGGCCGTCTGCCTCTCGTGTTCTTCACCAACATGCCTACCAACGGCGGTCTGGTGCAATATCAGGCACAACTCAACGGTAAGACCAAGGTGTGGGACGGCAAGAGCAATTCCGCCACCAAGGGCTTCGAGAACTACTCCGGTGCCTATACCACTGATGCCAACGGCAACCGCTATATCGACATGAGCCAGTTTGCCGGCGGTCTGGTGACCGAGAACGGCAAGGCCACCATAGCAGCCCTGCAGAACAAACTCTTTGCCATGGGCTATCCCTCACACGTGACTCCTGAGATGGGTACCGTTCCCTCCTCTATCTCTGCCGTCGACCCCGACTTCAAGATGCCACAGGTATGGAAGACCTCTATCGCCGTTGACTATCAGATTCCCGTGAACTTCCCCTTCACTGTGACACTTGAGGGTATTTTCAACAAGAAGATTCACGACAACTGCATCTCCGACTGGGCCATCCCCTCTGTCGGTGGATTCGCCCGCTTCAACGGTGTGGACAATCGTCCCATCTTCCCTGCAGGATTCCGCACGGGCACCAAGGCCTTCGTGCTGGAGAACACCAGCAAGGGCTATGGATGGTCTGCCAACGTGACGCTGACCGCCCAGCCGTTTGAGTGGCTGAACCTGATGGCCGCCTACACCCACACCGTGTCGAAGGAAGTGACCGGTATGCCAGGTAGTGCTGCCGAGTCGGCTTTCACATACGTTCCCACTGTAGAGGGTCCGAACAACATCAAACTGCACAACTCGCAGTATGTCACTCCCGACCGTTTCGTTGCCAACGCCACTATCCACGACAAGAGCGGCAACCACTACAGCCTTATCTATGAAACCTGGCGCGGTGGCTACAACTACTCTTACATGATGGTCAATGACATGAACAGCGACGGCTACAACTACGATGCCCTCTACATCCCGACCGACGGCGAGGTAGCCAACAAGCAGTTCCGCTTCGTTTCCAAAGATGATGCCCAACGCTTCATGGCCTATGTGCACAATGACGACTACCTGAGCAGCCATCAAGGCGAATATGCAGAGCCTTACAGTGTCTACTCTCCATGGGTACACCGCATCGACTTCGCCTACAAGCACGACTTCAAAGTGAACGTGGGCAAGACCACTCACAAACTGCAACTCAGCATGGATATCAAGAACGTGCTCAACCTCTTCGACTCCAGTTGGGGTGTCAGCAAGACGCTCAACTCAGAGATTGGCTCTGAGGCCCGCATCCTGAAATATGAGGGTGTAGATGCCGATGGTTATGCCACGTTCTCCACTCCTTCTGCCATCAGCGGCAAGACCAAGACCTGGGCACCCAACTACAGTGTAGGCCAGTGCTGGTATGCTTCTATCGGTATAAGATACATCTTCAATTAAGAGTAAAGAAAAAAGAATCAAGCAATTATGAAACTAAGATATTTCATTCCGTTCTTTTTGGCAGTTGTCGCTGCTGTATTTACCGCTTGCTCCGACGACAATGACCCGACTTATTTCGACGAGATTCGTGTGTCGCAGTCGTATGTGAGCCTCAACACCAATGGTGGCTCCACATCCATTGACATCAAGGCCAATGGCAGTTGGACCGTCTCTGAGGTTCCCGAGTGGCTTACCGTGTCGCCCGCATCAGGCACAGGCAACGGCACTATCACCTTCTCTGCCGATGCAGGTGAAGGCCGCACAGCCGAGGTTTTGATTACCTGCGAAGGCAAGACACAGCGCATCAACATCATCCAGGGCATTGCCACCGTCTCGAACGCCACTTGCGCAGAGGTGCTGGCAGGTCCCGACTCTAAGACCTATCGCGTGACTGGTACGGTGACCAAGATTGTGAACACCACTTATGGCAACTGGTACCTGAACGACGGCACCGGCGAGGTATATATCTATGGTACGCTCGACTCGAAGGGTGGCACCAAGAACTTCCTCAGTTGGGGTCTTGAAGTAGGCGACCAAGTCACTGTTGAGGGTCCGAAGACCACCTACAACGGCACCGTGGAACTCGTCGACGTTACCGTCGTGAAGATAGAGAAGTCGCTGATTAAGTGCGACTCGCTCACGGTGAATGGTGTTAAGTCTGACGAACTGCCCCTCGAAGGAGGAGAGATTGTAGCCCACCTCACCTGCAAGGGAACAGGTGTGGCAGTAGACATCCCCGCAGAGGCCAAGAATTGGCTGGGCGTCGTCGCATCGACAGTGGGCGAGAATCCCACCGTCACCTTCCGTGCCATGCCCAATGCCGGTGGCGACCGCAGCACCACAGTGCATTTCAACACCACCGACGGCAGCAAGAACTACTCTGCAGAGGCTACCATCTCACAGAAGGGAGCCATCGTGGAATGCACCATCGAGGACTTCCTCGATGCTGAGGTAAGCACGAGCCAGTATCGCATCACCGGTGTCATCACCGAACTCTACGAAAGCGACAAGCAAGGCAAGAGTTTCTACGTGCAGGACTACTCGGGCAAAGTGCTTGTCTACCGTGCAGAAGGCTTCATTGAGGCTGGTGCCAAGGTAGGCGACATCGTGACCGTCGTAGGTCAGCGTGGAGCCTATAAAGACACGCCTCAAATGGTTTCCGGTACGTTTGAGAACCTGAAGTATGCCGTGACCGAGGTAAGCGTCGCTGAGTTCCTGGCCAAGGAAGACAACAAGAACGTGTACTACATGGTTACCGGCACCATCGACGAGATTGCCAACACCACTTACGGCAACCTCTACATTACCGACGGTACCAACCGTCTGTATGTATACGGTTGCTATCCCGGCTACGGTGCTACCGGTGACTTCCGCAAGGACTTCCTTGCTGCTGCCGGCATTGAGGTGGGCGATAAACTGACGATGATCGGTTACAAGGACACCTACAACGGCACCATCGAACTTTGCGGTGGTATCTATTTCTCACACGAGAAAGGCAACTAATCCTCCAACCCTCATAAAAAATCCCCGGGAGCACTGCTTCCGGGGATTTTTTATGATAAGGATTTGAAGAGTCCTATTATCTTGAGAGACCTTAGATACGATTACGCTAAGTCTTATAATAACCTTTCTGGGCGATGATAGCCGCCACGGCGGGTGGCACAAGGTGGTCGATGGGCTGTCCGTCACTCACCCGCTGTCGCACTTCGGTGCTGCTCACATCATACAATTCCGTTTTCAATAGCCTCACGCCACGTGGCAGCGTAGAAGCATCGATATCTGCCCCTTTGCGGGGGTAGACCACCACGCGGTAGTTGGCAAGGATTTTATCGTGTTCATACCAACCACTGAAGCCAGCCCAGTTGTCGGCACCGATGATGAGCGTGAACCGGCGGTCGGGGTAAGCGGCAGAAAGGGCTTGTAACGTATTCCACGTGTAAGACGGTTTGGACAGGGCAAACTCGAAATCGCTGGCCACCAGTCCCTCCTCTCCTTCCACTGCTGCCCGCACCATCTCCAGCCTCAAGTCATCGTCGAGCAGCACCTTATTGGCTTTCCATGGATTCTGAGGGGTCACCATGAGCCACACCTCATTGAGCCGCGCTGCTTTCAGAATGCGCGCCGCCAAAGCCACATGTCCGTTGTGCACGGGATTGAAAGTGCCGCCGAAAATGCCAGTGCGTATGATGTTGTGTTTCCTCTCTGCCATCAGCGGTCATGCTTCAAGGAAACGCTGCACGATTTCCAAGGCCTCGGCCTCTGCCACCTCGAGCACGTCGTTCACCACCACATGGTCGAACTGAGGTGCGAAGGTCATCTCGTATTCGGCTTTTGCCAATCGGTCTTCTATCACCTCAGGAGAATCGGTGCCCCTGTTGGTGAGACGGCGCCGAAGTTCCTCTACCGACGGAGGTTGGATGAAGAGGCTCAGTGCCCTGTCGCCATAATACTTCTTGATGTTGCATCCACCTTTCACATCGACATCGAACACCACGTTCTGTCCACTTTCTGCCTGCCGCTCCACCTGTGCCTTCAGCGTGCCATAGAAGCGGTCTTCGTAGACCTCCTCGTATTCCAGGAACTCATCCTTGGCGATACGCTCACGAAACTCCTCTGGAGAGATGAAGAAATACTCCACCCCATTCTGTTCATTGCCCCGAGGTGCACGGCTGGTACAACTCACCGAGAAATAGAGGTTGAGTTCGGGATGATTGTCCATCAACCATTTGATGATGGTGCTCTTTCCCGAGCCACTGGGAGCGGAGATGATGATGAAAGCACCCTTGCGGGAAGCCTTAACACCCTTCATTTTGTTCTGTTTTTTCATCATATTATTCAAGGTATTTCTCGTTCATTCTATTTGAAGTGACGCAAGGACTCCTATTTACAGCACATTGAGCACCTGCTCCTTGATTTGCTCCAACTGGTCTTTCATCCGTACCACGATATTCTGCATCTCGGCCTGGTTGCTCTTCGAGCCGGTAGTGTTGATTTCACGTCCCATCTCCTGAGCGATGAATCCCAGTTTCTTGCCCTGGCTCTGCTGCTCATCCATGGTTTGGCGGAAATACGCCAGATGGTTGGCCAATCGCTGCTTCTCCTCGCTGATATCGAGTTTCTCGATATAATAAATCAGTTCTTGCTCCAGACGGTTTTTGTCGTAGTCGACCTCAGGGATAGAAGCCAGTCCTTCGATGATGCGGCTCCTGATTTTCTCCACCCTCGACTTCTCGTAAGGTTCGATATCGGCAAGGAGTTGGGCTATGGTATCGATATTGTCAAGGAATTTCTTCTGCAAAGCCTCCCCTTCCTGCTGGCGGAACTCCACCAACTGAGCCAGCGCATCGTCGACAGCCTTGCAGGCCACCTGCCACTCCTCTTCGTCGAGCACCTCGACCTCGGTCTTGGTGGTCACATCGGGCAGTCGCAAGAGGGTAAAGAACCAGTCGGAAGGCTCTGGTATGCCTGTTTTCTGTGCGATCTCCTTGATTTGCTTGTAATAGTTCTCCACCAACAGCGCATTGATGGGTGTGGCATCCGACCCAGCCTCTTTCTCTACCCAGATTGAGAAGTCTATTTTCCCACGCACCAGGGCATTGGCGATTTTCTGCCGTATCTCCATTTCCTTCTCCCTATAGAGAGGTGAGATTCTTGTGGAGACATCTAGCGACTTGCTGTTGAGCGATTTTACCTCGACATGGATTTTCTTTTCTTTATAGGCCACGACTGTTTTGCCGTAACCCGTCATCGACTGTATCATTTCCAATTAATTTAATATCCAAATAAATGCGAAATAATTGCCATGGAGTGTGAAGTTACGCTTAAAATCTGCCGATGGCAATAGAATTTTATGCAAAAATACAACATTCTGCGGAAAAATCCGTATTTTTGCACTTTAATTTATTTAGGATAAGAAAGATTATTTTCAAGAGATGTCTTGCATATTGAATATCGACACCAGCACCGACGCCTGTTCTGTGGCTGTGAGTCAGGATGGAGCCTGCATTTACCATCAAGAAGACCTCACCGGTCACAACCATGCCGAACTACTGGGTACATTTGTCGACGAGGCCCTCTCTTTCACCGACAACCATGCCATCCCCTTCGATGCCGTGGCGGTGAGTTGTGGGCCTGGGTCATACACTGGTCTCCGTATAGGTGTGTCGATGGCCAAGGGAGTTTGCTATGGCCGTGACCTGCGCCTCATCTCCATCCCCACACTCGAGTTGCTCTGTGTACCCGTGCTGCTGGCCGAGGAGTTGGAAGACGATGCCCTGCTGTGCCCGATGATTGACGCCCGCCGCATGGAAGTCTACTCCGCCATCTACGACCGGGCCTTGCACCAGGTGCGTGGCATCCAGGCCGATGTGGTAGACGACACCACCTACCGGGCATTTCTCGACGAGCATCCCGTGTTTTTCTTCGGCAATGGTGCAGCCAAGTGCATGACAGCCATCAACCATCCCCATGCCCATCTTCTGCCCGACAAGAAGCCATTGGCCAAATACATGTTCCCGCTTGCCGAGAAACGCATTGCTTTGGGGCAATATGAAGACGTGGCCTACTTCACCCCGTTCTACCTGAAGGACTTCGTGGCCAAGACCCCCAGAAAATTACTCTAGCCTATAGCAGGAGGCGACAAAGAAAACAACCATTGAAATGAACATAGAAGGATTAGACTACAACACCCAGCGCGAGAAACTCGTGTTGCCCGAATACGGCCGCGAGGTGCAGAAGATGGTCGACCATGCCATCTCGCTCCCCACGAAAGAGGAGCGCCAGCGCTGTGCTGAAACCATCATCGCCGTGATGGAGCGCATGGTGCCCCAGGGCGGCGACAGTATGAACCACAAGCAGAAGTTATGGGACCATCTTGCGCTGATGAGCGGTTTCCGTCTCGACATCGACTATCCCTACGACGTGAGTATGGCTGCCACGATAGCCACTAAGCCGGAGCCACTGGGCTATCCCATGCGCGACATACCCGTGCGTCACTACGGCAACATGATGTTTGAGGTGTTCGAGCAACTGAAGACGATGCCTCCCGGTGAGGAGCGCGACGAACTGGTGCGCATCACTGCCAACCACATGAAGCGAAGCCTCTACCAATGGAGCCATGGCTCTGCTGATGACGAGAAAGTGGCCTCCGACCTTGCCCGTTTTACCGATGGCGTTATCCAACTCGACCTGAAGACATTCACGTTTGAGAAGATCAACGAGAGAGAGTTCACCGAAAAGCGCAAGAAAAAGAAATAGCCCATGCAGTCGTTTATCATTGAGGGTGGTCATCGTCTACAAGGTACCATCACGCCTCAGGGAGCCAAGAACGAGGCATTGCAAGTGATCAGTGCCTGCCTGCTCACCGATGAGGAGGTGCGCATACAGAACATCCCCGACATCCTTGACGTCAACAACCTCATCATGCTCCTTCTCGACATGGGTGTACGGGTGAGCAAGAATGCCCCTGGCGACTTCACTTTCCAAGCCAATGACCTGCACCTCGACTATCTGGAGAGCGATGAGTTTGTGAAGAAATGCTCATCGCTGCGCGGCAGTGTGCTGATGATTGGTCCGTTGCTCTCACGCTACCATCGTGCGGTGGTGGCCAAGCCTGGCGGCGACAAGATTGGCCGCAGGCGGCTCGACACCCATTTCCTTGGTTTCGGCAGGCTGGGAGCCAGTTTCAAGCGCATTGCCGGCCGCGACGTGTTTGAGTTGAAAGCCGACCACCTGAAAGGTTGCCACATGCTCCTTGACGAAGCCTCCGTCACCGGCACTGCCAATATCATCATGGCATCGGTGTTTGCCGAAGGTACCACTACCATCTACAATGCTGCCTGCGAGCCCTACATCCAGCAGTTGTGCCACTTGCTCAACAACATGGGTGCCCGCATCAGCGGCATCGCCTCCAACCTCCTCACCATCGAGGGTGTGGAGCGTCTTCACGGTGCCACCCACACCATTCTTCCCGACATGATAGAAGTGGGGTCGTTTATCGGCATGGCTGCCATGGTGGGCGACGGCATCACCATCAAGGACGTGTCGATACCCAACCTCGGCATCATCCCCGACATCTTCCGTCGCCTGGGTATTACCATAGAGACGAAGGGCGACGACATCTTCATCCCCCGCCACGACAGTTATGAAGTAGACTCCTTCATCGACGGCACCATCATGACCATCGCCGATGCCCCCTGGCCCGGGCTCACCCCCGACCTTATCTCGGTATTGCTCGTGGTCTCCACTCAGGCCAAGGGCAGCGTGCTCATCCACCAGAAGATGTTTGAGAGCCGCCTGTTCTTCGTCGACAAACTCATCGACATGGGCGCACAGATTATCCTTTGCGACCCCCACCGCGCCGTGGTGGTGGGCCATGACCACAAGATACAGTTGCGGGCAGGCCGAATGACCAGTCCAGATATCCGCGCGGGCATCGCGCTCCTTATCGCCGCCCTCAGTGCCAACGGCACGAGCCGCATCGCCAACATTGAGCAGATAGACCGCGGCTATCAGGACATCGAGAACCGCCTGCGCCAGTTGGGCGCACATATCGAGCGAGTGAAATAACCTGCTGCCATGGTGTGCCACGACGACGTATTCAAGATTGGACGTATAGGAAAGGTCCACGGAGTGAAAGGTGAGGTGTTGCTGCACTTCACCGATGATGTGTTCGACCGTACAGATGCCGACTATGTGTTTCTGGAGACCGACGGCATCCTCGTTCCCTTCTTCTTCGAGGAATACCGTTTCCGCAACGACGACACCGCCATTGTGAAGTTTCTCGACATCGACAATGCCGACAGGGCCGGTGAACTTACAGGCTGTGATGTTTTCTTTGCCCGTGAATTGGCTGCTGTCGACGACGACGAGTTGTCGTGGAACGAGATGATAGGTTTTCGCATCACCGACACCACAAGCCGCAGGCAGGTGGGCGAGATTGTTGCCGTAGACCTGAGCACCATCAACACCCTTTTCGAAGTACGTCCCCCAAAAGGCGACATCCTGCTGGTGCCCGCTGCCGACGATTTCATCGTCGACATCGACCGAGAGCACCGTCAGGTCACCATGCAACTCCCTGAAGGATTGATAGAAGATTGATTTCGGTCAGCCCGAATGACAATAATAACAGAACATACAAATGGAGAAGAGACAACAAATATGCATCCTCGGTTCTACGGGGTCGATAGGCACCCAGGCTCTGGAAGTGATAGAAGAACATTCCGACCTGTATGAGGTATACTGCCTCACCGCCAACAACCGCGTGAACGAACTGGCGGCACAGGCCAGGAAGTTCCACCCCGCTGCCGTGGTGATTGCCAACGAGGCACACTATGCCACATTGCAGTCGCTCCTTGCCGACGAGCCCGACATCAAAGTGTATGCCGGCGCAAAGGCTATCGATGAGATAGTGGAGGCCTCTCCCATCGACATGGTGCTCACTGCCATGGTGGGTTTTGCCGGTCTGTCGCCCACTATCCATGCCATCAAGGCAGGGAAAAAGATATGCCTGGCCAACAAGGAGACCCTGGTAGTGGCCGGTGAACTCATCTGCCAGTTGGCAGGCCAGTATCATGCCCCCATCATTCCCGTCGACAGCGAGCACTCCGCCATCTTCCAGAGTCTCGTGGGCGAGGACTGCAACGAGATAGAGAAAATCCTGCTCACGGCAAGCGGTGGGCCGTTTCGCACGAAGTCAATCGATGAACTCGCTAATGTGACCAAGGCCGATGCCCTTCGGCATCCCACCTGGGACATGGGCGCGAAGATTACCATCGACAGTGCCACGATGATGAACAAAGGCTTCGAGGTGATTGAAGCCAAGTGGCTCTTCGGTGTTTCTGCCGACCGTATACAAGTGCTCGTCCACCCCCAGTCGGTGGTGCACAGCGCCGTGCAGTTCCGCGACGGGTCGGTGAAAGCCCAACTCGGTGTCCCCGATATGCGGTTGCCCATCCAGTATGCCTTCTCCTTCCCCCAACGTCTGCCCCTGAGCAGCGAACGGCTCGACTTCTTCAAGCATCCACTGGAGTTCTTCGAACCCGACCTGGAGAAATTCCATTGCCTCGCCCTGGCTTTCGAGGCCATTGGCCGAGGCGGCAACATGCCCTGCATCGTGAATGCCGCCAACGAGGTGGTGAACCGTGCGTTTCTCGACGACCGCTGCGGCTTCCTGGAGATGGGCGACATCATCGAGAAGACCATGCGCCTCACGCCGTACGATGTCAACCCTTCATACGACACCTATGTGCAAACCGATGCCGAAGCCCGTCGCATCGCCGCATCATTGCTCAAACCATAACCAATCCATCACACGCCATCTGGCGACAACCATTCAAGAATCAAGGATGACATCCTCATCCCCACAAACAAAAAAGACAACATGGACAGTGTATTTTTAATCAAGTTAGTTCAGTTCATTCTTTCGATATCCCTTCTCGTGCTGCTTCACGAGGGCGGTCATTTCTTCTTCGCCAAACTCTTCAAGGTGAGGGTGAGACGGTTTTATATCTTCTTCAACCCCAAATTCCACCTCTTCAGCACCTATGACACCTGGTTCCGCAGGCTGTTCAGGAAAGACCCCGTGGTGGTGCCCGAGAAGACAATAAAAGACAAAGACGGCAAGGAATACAAAGAGAAGGAATATGTAGGTACGGAATATGGCATCGGCTGGCTTCCCCTTGGCGGCTACTGCGCCATTTCGGGAATGATTGACGAGACCAACCAGCAACTCAGCGACGAGCCCCAGCCCTACGAGTTCCGCACCAAGCCCACCTGGCAGAGGCTGCTGATCATGATAGGCGGAGTGTTGGTGAACTTCCTCCTTGCCCTGTTCATCTACTCCATGGTGCTCTTCTACTGGGGCGACTCCTATATCCAGACCAAGGACATGACGATGGGCATGAAGTTCAACAACGAAGCCAAGGCTCTGGGATTCAAGGATGGCGACATCCTGCTGGGCACTGACGCGAAAGAGTTCAAGCGGTTTGACGTCGACCTCTACCGCAACCTTTCCGAGGCCAAGCGCGTAGACATCATCCGTGAGGGCAAGAAAATGTCGCTCACCCTTCCCGGTGACCTCAACCTGCTCGACATGCTGAAGACCCAGCCCACTTTCGTGCAGCCCTTCATCCCCTGCGTCATCGACTCCATCCTCCCCGGCACTCCTGCTGCCGAGGCCGGTCTGGCAAAGGGCGACAAACTATTGTCGTTGAACGACTCCACCCTTGAAACCTGGAGCGACTTCCTCTTGCAAGTCAGCCGTCTCAACGACATCGTCACTGCCAAGGCTACGAAAGCCGACAGTCTGAAATACCGTGCAGTGAACATCGTCTATACCCGTGGTGCCACCGGACAATGCGACACCATCCGCACCATGCTCGACGAGAACATGATGCTGGGTGTGGTGCAGAGCAGCATCTACACCTATTACAAGCCTACTGAAAAGAAATATGGGTTCTTCGAGAGTTTCCCTGCCGGTATCAAATATGGGCTCGGCGTGCTGCGTGGCTACGTCGATGACCTGAAGTACGTATTCACCGCCGACGGTGCGAAGTCACTGGGTGGTTTCGGCACTATCGGCAGTCTCTTTCCCGAGACATGGAACTGGCAGATGTTCTGGAACATGACCGCCTTCCTGAGCATCATCCTGGCATTCATGAACATCCTGCCTATCCCCGCCCTCGACGGCGGGCACGTGCTCTTCCTCCTTTACGAGATGATTACAGGCCGCAAGCCAAGCGACAAGTTCATGGCCCGCGCCGAATACGTGGGATTTGCCATCCTCGTGTTGCTCATGGTGGTGGCCAATCTCAATGATATCCTTCGCTGGATGGGCGTAATGTGACCCTGCGCAGTCCTTATGGTTTCAGCGTGAAGCCGAAGAGGAGATAAGCCTTCTGGTCGCGTGGGTTGGCAGCAATGGCTGCGAAAAGAGGAATATTGAACTTGTCGGTAATGGCTATCTCTTTGGAGGCTTTGAGCGACAGTTCGGTAACGGCAAACCCATCAGTATCGTAAGTTGTCGTGGCATAAGGCACCACGCCGACAGTGGCCTCCCACTCGCATGAGGCCAGACGGAAAGGCGCTGTGGCCTGGAAGTATGAGGAATAGGCTCTCTTGCCATCGTTGTTCTCACCATCGTTGCCCGCAAAATTCGTGTACCAGGTAAGCGACAGGCACCCGAAATCATAGCCTGCGAAAGCCTCAAACACATGACTGGTGCGATGGGCATCGTAAAGGAAATAGCGCTCTGAAGGAGAGTTGAACCAATAGTCGGTCACGCCTATGGTCAGTCCACCTGTGGCATACGACAGCGTAAGGTCCAATTCCTTGTCGTCGGCCGGTTCCGACAGTCCAACATTGCCCCATGCCTCCAGGCTCAGTCCCTTGTAGCCAATGCCAAGTGTAGGTTGAAGGCTTACGGCACCACAATACTGTCCGCGCCAGACATACTGGTTGACGACATCGGCAGCGATATCCACTTCCACGGGGTCTTGTGCCCCTGCCGAGGCAGCAGAGAGGGCAGCCATGGCTGCCACGATAAACCATTTTTTCATCTTCATATAGATTAGGGATTTGAAACAAACGCTTGACGACAAGCGTATCATTTGCAAAGATAAAAAAATCTTCCAAAGAATAAACAACAGAACATGGCAAATTTAAGATTCCAGGTAGTAGAAGAAGCATTCAAGAAGAAACCCCTTGAAGTCATTTCCCCTGCCGAGCGTCCCTCGGAATATTTTGGTAAATACGTGTTCACCCGCGACAAGATGTTCAAATATCTTCCCCGGGAGGTGTACCTGCAACTCACCGACGTGATAGACAACGGTGCACGGCTCGACCGCTCCATCGCTGATGCCGTGGCCAAGGGCATCAAGCAATGGGCAGAGGAAAACGGCGTGACGCACTATACCCATTGGTTCCAGCCATTGACAGAAGGCACCGCAGAAAAGCATGACGCGTTTATCGAGCACGACGGCAAGGGTGGCATGATAGAACAATTCAGCGGCAAACTGCTCATGCAGCAAGAGCCCGATGCCTCTTCGTTTCCCAGCGGCGGCATCCGCAACACCTTCGAGGCCCGTGGCTATTCGGCCTGGGATCCCACATCGCCCGTGTTCATCATCGACGATACCCTCTGTATCCCCACCATCTTCATCTCCTACACCGGTGAAGCCCTCGACTATAAGGCACCCTTGCTCCGCGCCCTCCGCGCTGTGAACAGTGCCGCCACCGATGTTTGTCATTATTTCTACCCCGACGTGAAGAAGGTAACCTGCAACCTGGGCTGGGAGCAAGAATATTTCCTTGTAGACGAAGGACTCTACAGTGCCCGTCCCGACCTGATGCTCACCGGGCGCACCCTCATGGGGCACGACTCTGCGAAGAATCAGCAGATGGACGACCATTATTTCGGCACCATCCCCGACCGTGTGCAGGCCTTTATGAAAGACCTTGAGATACAGGCCCTCGAACTGTCCATCCCCTGCAAGACCCGTCACAATGAGGTGGCTCCCAATCAGTTTGAGTTGGCTCCCATCTATGAGGAGACCAACCTCGCTGTGGACCATAACATGCTGCTCATGTCGCTCATGAAAAGGGTGGCACGCAAGCATGGTTTCCGCGTGCTGCTCCACGAGAAGCCCTTTGCCGGTATTAATGGTTCGGGAAAGCACAACAACTGGAGTCTCTCTACCGACACCGGCATCTTGTTGCACAGTCCTGGCAAGACCCCAGAGGAGACCCTTCGCTTCGTGGTGTTCATCGTAGAGACGCTGATGGGCGTCTACCGCCACAACGGGTTGCTGAAAGCCTCGATCATGAGTGCCACCAACGCCCATCGCCTCGGAGCCAACGAGGCCCCCCCAGTCATCATCTCCTCGTTTCTGGGCAAACAACTCAGCGAATTGCTCGACCATATTGAGAAAGCCGACAAGCGCGACCTCCTCAGCATGGCAGGCAAACAAGGCATGCGCCTCGACATTCCCGAGATTCCCGAACTGCTCATCGACAATACCGACCGCAACCGCACCAGTCCGTTTGCCTTTACCGGCAACCGCTTTGAGTTTCGTGCCGTCGGTTCGGAAGCCAACTGCGCCTCCGCGATGATTGCCCTCAACACGGCTGTTGCCGAAGCCCTCGTCGACTTCAAGCACCGTGTCGATGCCCTCATCGCGAAGGGTGATGACCAGACGGGCGCCATCCTCGACGTCATCCGCGACGACATCCGCACCTGCCGCCCCATCCATTTCGACGGCAACGGCTACAGCGAGGAATGGGTGGAAGAAGCCACCCGACGCGGTCTCGACGTGGAGAAGAGTTGTCCGCTGATTTTCGACAATTACCTGACCCCCGACACCATCCGCATGTTTGAGCAGATGAACGTGATGAATGCGAAGGAACTGGCCGCCCGCAATGAAGTGAAATGGGAGACCTACACGAAGAAAGTGCAGATAGAAGCCCGCGTGATGGGCGACCTGAGCATGAACCACATCATCCCCATCGCCACCCAATATCAGAGTCAGTTGGCCAAGAACGTGCTCAACATGTATGAAATCTTCCCCAAGGAAGAAGCCGACAAACTGACTGCGCGCAACAAAGGCATCATCAAGGAGATAGCCGAACGCACGCAAGCCATAGAGACGGGTGTGGAAGACCTGGTGAATGCCCGCAAGGTTGCCAATAAAATTACCGAAGTGCGCGAGAAAGCCATTGCCTACCACGACACTGTGGAACCGAAGATGAAGGAAATCAGGCGTGAGATAGACAAACTCGAACTCATTGTGAGCGACGAGTGCTGGACCCTGCCTAAATATCGCGAACTGTTGTTTATCAGATAAAAGTCATTTCCGCCCCCTCCCATGTACACCGACCACATCCAGGTTCTTGCCTTCGACGCCGACGACACCCTATGGGACTGCCAGTCGCACTTCGTTGCCGTAGAGCGACAATACTGCGCCATGCTTGCCGAGTATGGCGACGAGAAGTATGTGTCAGGAGAATTGTTCAAGACAGAGACGAAGAACATGGCAGAACTGGGCTATGGCAGCAAGGCCTTTACCCTCTCTCTCGTAGAGAACGCCGTGAAGGTGAGCAATGGACACATCTCCTCCATGAAGTTGCTCGCCATACAGGAGTTGGGGCGCAGTCTGCTACGATTGCCCGCCACGCCCCTCGAGGGTGTGGAAACCACGCTAAAGACACTTCGCAGCAGAGGACATTACAAGATGGTGGTATTCACCAAAGGCGAGATTCTCGACCAGGAGAACAAACTCCTGCGGTCGGGCCTATGGGATTACTTCGACCGTGTGGAAGTGGTATCCGACAAGACCCCGCGCCAGTATCGTGAACTCTGCGCCACCTTCGGCATCGGCATTGATGAGTTGATGATGATAGGCAACAGTTTTAAGTCAGACATAGAGCCCGTGCTGCGTCTTGGAGGTTATGCCGTGCACATTCCCTTTGAGTTGACTTGGGCACATGAGTGCATCGAAGAATTCGACCACCTACACTTGACACGCCTCTCCCACTTCAGCGGACTCACCACCTTGCTCGGGTAGCAGCAGGGCGAAGTCACTATTTTCCCCCAACAATCCCAAAGACCTTATTTGTTATAAAAAAAGGACAGCGACGAACCAATCGCCACTGCCCCCATCCATTCAAAACTTAAAAAAGGTCACTTATTTCACTATTAACTTCTTTCCTTTGATGACATAAATACCTGAAGGCAAACCCTTCAAGGTGTTATCCGATGAAAGTACTTTACGTCCGTCTAAAGTATAAATATCTGTAATACCTGCATTCTCCAATGCATTTCCATGATAATTCGTTATTCCTGTTGGATCGGGCAGCACCGTGAGCACGCCATGCGTATAGCGGAACTCATAGTTGTCGGCCTTGCCACCCGAGATGACGATGGGATAATCGCCCACCGGTGAAGAAGGTGTAGCCTCGCATGAGGCCTCTGGCACCTGGGTGAGCACCGAGGCATCCTCTCCCAGTTTATAGCCTGATATCGTTATCTCGAACTCAGGGTTTTCCTCCCCTTCGAACCGAGTATAATTGTCGACCTTTACTTTTAGGGGAGCCTGCCAGATGGTAAGCGTGCCATCGAAGTACTCCACGATTTCATCGGTAACCGTACCCGGTCCCACATGGATGACATAACTGCCCGCTGGTGAATACTGGTCGGCATCACACCACACTTCGGGAATGCCTGTCACCATGTCGCCACTAATGGAATACCCCAACCGCGGCATCTCGTCGCCATAGAATTTTCCGGCGTTTCGGGCAGTGATGGCCGAGCCAAACTCCACGATGTTGTCGTAGCCATCCGAACCTTCACGTACGAATTCCCCCCATGCCGCATGGCGCTTGTAGGCGTTCTTGCTTCCAGCAGGGACATACAACTTGCACATGCTCTTGCGAATGCCGTAAAGTCCATCGGCCCCCACTTCAATAGGCTCTCTCGACAAGAGTTTGATGATTTGGAGTTTCCATGCGCAGAAAAGTCCCTGGTTGCCAATGCGTTGGAGTGATGAAGGCAAGTAGAGTTCCTTGATGTGCTGACATGAGGAGAAAGCACCGTCGTCAATGAGTGTCACACCGTTCTTCACGGTATAACTACCCTTCACCGAAGGCATCACCATCTGCAGGCAGGTGGTATCGTTGCTGGAATAGAGCGCCTCGCCGTCGAAGATAAAGTTGCTCCTCTCGTTCTGCTCAAAGCCTTCCAGCGTTTCCAGTTTATCGCAGAAGCCAAAAGCCGACTTCCCTATTCTGACGATACCCTTCGGAATGACCAGGTGTCGCAACATCCTGCAACCATGGAAAGCATAGTCGCCCAGTTCATTGTCCTTTGTATAGTAACTATGGCCTTCTTGGCTGAGATAGGCATTGCCGCCTGCCACGATAGTGGCTTCGCTCAAGTCGAGGACGGCAAGTCGTCCGCGTGACCCTGTTCCATCCGCGTTTCTCCCTGCCATCTGCCTGAGCAGTGCCAGGTCGGAACCATTGAGTGCTCCCTCCACTTTCAGTTGGGTGACCAATGTAACATCACTGCCCGAAATCAGTTGGGACAACGTGCCCGGTGAGGAAACTTTCACCTCACGGCTCACTGACTCCAAGGGGTTGCCCCCGATGCCAATAATCATGTCTTGTTGACCGTTGAACGAATAGGTGCGTGGGTCGAGCAAAGCAATGTTGTAATACCCATTCTCCGTGCCGTTCCATCCCCAGTTCACGCTCACGTAGCCATTCTCATCGTAGCCATCGAGCACAAAGGCGTGTCCTCCACCGTCATTGGGGTCGTAATCCACGCCCGAATAATAAACCGGACGGTTGTTGCACAACTCCTCATAGAGGATTTCCATCCACTGGCGTTCGTTATACGAATTACGGTAGATGAATTTCACGTCGGCATATCCGAAGTAGTCGCGAAGAGCATTCGCTGCAGCACTCGACATTGCTCCCGAACCCTCGGGAGAATAGTCCATATCGACGGCTATGCCACAGTGCGACATCAGTTCTGCCACGGCCTCCGCCTCTTCCGCGGTGTAGTTCTCACAGTAGTACAAGTCGCGCATCTTGTCGTAGCGGTAATAGGTATTCTCGAAATCAGCCGTTCCCGCCATACTATGCGTATGCGACCCCGTGCCATGCTCTGGAGCGCGTTGGTAATAGATGAGTTGCGCCATGGCTGTAGCCACACAACCTGTCACGCAGGTATCGGTGGTTACCGGACAAGCATTCCAATAGGGTCTGTCCTGTCCCCATTCCGAGGTCATGAGTGTAGGCACCTTCTGCTTGAACTTTGCCGTATCGGGCACGATGAAACCCGGTGCTTTCTTTCCTTGTGAACGGGCTTGCTCAGAAGCCTGACTTACCATCCTCAGCCACCAGTTGAAATTGGGGTTATCTGTAGAAGGGTTGAAGGCTCTCTCCGAATAGCCCAGGATTTCGGGCATGGCATCATCGACAGCAATTATAGCAAATCCCCCATTGTCTAGTCCCCATACCGAATAGTCTTCGGTACGCTTCATCTCCCGCAACGGGGTTTGGGCGCCTTTTACGCGCGCCATCTTCCCCGTGCGTGAGAGCACCTCCGCTGCCGCCTGCCTCATCTGCGCCGTTGTTCTGGGAGCAGCATGCAAGGAGGCCACGGCCATAAGGATGGCACTTGTCAATAGGATAGTTCTCAATCTCATAGTTATTGTATTGTCACTTTCTTTCCGTCGAGCACATAGATGCCCTTGGGAAGTTGATTCAGGTTGCTTACCATGATTCTTCGCCCATCAAGCGTATAGACCACTTTTGCGCCTTGTTGGCCAGTGACTATTTCGGTGATACCTGTGGGGTCAGGCGTTACGGTAAGCGTTCCTTTCACATACTTGAACTCATAGTTGGGTGCCACACCGCCCGATATGATGATGGGATATGTACCGGGAGCCGAGGAAGCATCAGCCTCACACGTAGCGGTGGGGAATTCAGCGATGATTTCCATGCCTTCATCCAACTTGAATCCCTCATAATTCAACTCGAAGGTCGGATTCTCCTCACCTTCCATGCGTGTATAGTCGCCCACGGAAACCTTCAGCGGTGCAGGCCACACATGAAGCGTGCCGTCGAAATACTGCACAATCTCGTCGGTGATAGTGCCTGGCTCCACATGAATGACATACTCCCCGGCTGGTGAGTCGATGCTGACATCACAGGTGACATCAGGAATGCCATTAGGAGTATCACCGCTTATCATATAGCCAAGTTTGGGGTTCTCATCGCCATAGAACTTACCGGCGTTGCGCGCGGTGATGGCGGAACCAAATTCCACGATGTTGTCGAAAGCCCCTGCACCAGACTCCGCAAAAAGTCCCCATACAGGGTGTCTTTTGTATTTCTCCTTCGTACCTGCCGGCACACGGAGTTTACACGACCTCACCTTGACGCCATCAAGGGTATTGTTCAACGTATTGGGAATGTCGTAGAGAGAAAGTTGGATATAGGAGAGTCCAGCACAACTCTGAAAGGCATAATCACCCACACTGGTTACCGTAGATGCTATTTCCACGCCCGTGATGCCAGAGCAGCCGGAGAAGGCATAGTCGTCTATCTTAGTAATGCCTTTGGGTACGACATAGCCTCCATGGAATGCAGGCAGCACCTCCTGAATACAACTGGGGTCATCCTTTGGGTATATGGTGTGATTCTCTATGACATAGGTCTTGTCGTCGCCGTTGGGGATGTCGAGCACCTTCAGCGAGGGGCAAAGGGCGAAAGCGCCCTTCTCTATAGTGGTGATGTCGGTGGGCAATTCCAGTGCGCGCAGACTGCGGCAACCATAAAACAGCCGTGAAGTGATGATATGCTCACGGGTCATGTATCGCTTGCCTTGCTCCTCAATATACGGTTCGCCACCCGAAACGATGTGCGCCTCACTGAGGTCGAGTTGGCGTAGAATTCCCCTAGTGCGTGCGAGAGTCTCATCGCATCCAGCCATCCACCTGATGAGGCGCATGTCGGAACCGTTGATTTCACCTACAACCTTGAGGTTAGCAACACGCTCTTTCAAGGAATCAAGTTGCAGTGCCAGTTGTCCGCCTTTTTCCACCGCCAATACGGTGTCTACAGGAACTACAGTTGTGCCCTGGCCTTCTATTCCGATAATCATATCTTGCTGGGCACTGAACTTATATCCCGGTGGATTGAGCAACGAGATATCGTAGAAGCCATCGTCGTCGCCACTCCATCCCCAATTCACATAGACCAATCCATCCTCATTGTAGCCATGAAGAACGAAGGCGTGACCACCGAATATTGACATGTCGGTGCCACCATAATAGAGTGGTCCCCTGGTGCTCAATTCCGTGAACACCATGTCCATCCACTCCTCTTCGCTGAAATTGTTGCGCTCCTTGCATTGGGCATCCTCAAATCCGAAATGATCGCGCAAGCCCTCGGCAGCATCTTGTGAATATGCCCCGCTGCCTCCATCGAAGGCATTGCCATACTGCATTTTGGCAGCCACACCACAGTCGCGCATGAGCAGCGCCACAGCATCGGCCTCGGCTTCGGTGTAATCTACCGACCTGTAGACATCACGCATGTTGGCCCAGTCATAATAATCATCCTCGAAGGTAGCCACCACCGGGGTTCCCTTAGCATAGATCGTAGCGGTGCCTATGCCATGTTCCGGCAACTTATGGTAGTTGAGCACCTGCGCCATGGCAGTGGCCACACATCCTGTATAGATGCCTTCAGGCAAGAGGTTGTTGTAGGGTGTGAGTTGGTCCCACTCTGTGGTCATCAGGGGATCCACATTGAGAGGATAGAGATTGGGGTCGGGGGCAATAATCTTAGAGGGGATATGATGCTCTGCCCTAAAGGTAAGGGCAGCCGTCATACTACGCAGCCAGAAATCGAAATTAGGGTTCTCGCCATTGGAATATCTATTGGAAGAGACGCCCAGGATGGCAGGAAACATATCGTCGTTGGCCACCACAGCAAAGGCGCCACCATTATACCCGATAAGTGCCACTGCATTATTCGACTTCAACACCACCAATTCACGGTTTTCCGACGATGGGGCGTGCATGGCAGTAGTGGTCCGCAATGCCTTTTCGGCGGCGGAAAACATCTGTGCTTTAGTACGGGGGGCGGCGTTGGCCATTAACGTAACACTCAACAGGAAAACGGACAAGAGCCAGTGTGTCCTTCTCAAGAGGGTCATCATAGATAATAATGAAATGAGCAAAAATTCTATAAAATGCTGATCTGAATGCTTTAGGGTACAAAATTACTAAAAATTCTTGAAACATGTATAATTTTGCGTAGGAATTTTCAGTTTTTTTGAATTATTAAAACTGTGGCAAAAGGTGGTTTGCCGTGCAGGAAAAGCAGTGACTGAAGAAAAAAGCCGCACCCCAAATGGGATGCGGCTTGATCGTTGACTGAAGTCAGGAAGTTTATTTCTTCGAAACGCCCTTCACCAGACCAGTCTCGTTGTTGCGGATGACATAGACACCCTTGGCGAGGCCACTGTATACACCCTTGCCAGATGCCACGATGGCACCGTTGGTAGCATAGACAGTGATATCGGCATCCTGGAGTGAGTCATCGCTGGTGAGTTCAGAGATAGCGGTCACGACGGTAGCGCCATTGGAGAGGCCAGACTCCTTATCACCGTAGAGCACGGTCACGTAATAGGTATGCTCGCCATCGGTCTCATTGATGTCGACATAACTGTTCACGTCAGCACCCACAGTAGCGATAAGTTGGCCATCACGATAGATGTTGTAGCCTGTGATCTCAGTAGCGAGCGACAACATCTTGGCTGCTGCTGCAGAGTAGGTAATGTCGTCGACCTGGAATGCGAAGACATCGTGTGAAACCATGCGGATAGCGAAGTACTTGGCACCTGCGGGCAGGTCGTAGGTTACCTCGGTCCAGTCTTGAGAATCAGCCTGGCCATCGGCGAGTTTCACGAAGGACTCTATCGCGTTGTCGGTTGTTGAGTACAATACCTCATAGAGTTCAGGACCATAATTAGTAGTAATCTCGCTGACGAAGAAACTGATGGTCTGTGCCTCACCCGAGAGCAGCGGCGAAATGAGCCACTTGTCGTTGACTGCACCTACTGAGTTCTCATCAACAGAGTTCCATGACATCAGGTACTGGTCGCCAGAATTCGGGCTCATCATAGCAGCGTAGTTCTCATCGGAGAGGTCGAAGCCAGCCACTGTTGGGTTCATCACCTGGTATGCCATAGGAGCATAGTTGTTCTCATACTGAGGTCCGCCATTGAGACCATAGGTACCGATACCATTGTTGCCGTCGTAGAGTTTCCACGAACCAAGAGCACCCTCATGGATGTCTTCAGTGATGCCACCCAGTGACAGCGGCACGAAGATTTCCTGATCCTCGAAGTCCTCGGTGACAATCTCACCCTGTACATCCTCGATGACAGGAGCCGACCACCTGAGCAGCACGGCAGGCCACCCACCGGTCTCAGCGGTGAGGTCGTTGACGCGAGCGAGGCTCGACTGGCGTACGTTGACGCTACCCTCAGCAACGTTGTTCGAGGTATCGAGGTCGTAGTTGTAGACCACCTCAGCCTTCACGTTGGTAGGTGAGCCGAAGAACACTGTTGTCGGAACGCTGAACATGTATGCAGCAATGCCGTTGTATGCTTCGAGATCCGAGGTATTGGACTCAGACTCTACCTCTTTGCCGTCGAAGTAAAGTTTCACGGTATAGTCGCCTTCAGCCACATCAGTTCCACCGATATTGGAGACAACCACGGTAGCCTGGAGATTATCGCCTACATTAACGGCTCTTGGCACATTCAGGTCGACAGCAAGGTCATTGGAGTAGACGTCGTAGATCTTCACAGCATCAAACTCGAAGAATCCTCCGGTCTCTTCTGCCTCGGCCTCAAACTTCACGATAACATAAGGATCGTTGGTGAACGCACTCAGGTCAACCACCTCTTGTTTCATCTCGATCTCGGTGATGTCCATGCAGTCGATAACCTTCAGTTCCACAGGCTCTTTGCCATCCTGACGGTCGCCAAGCACGCGGATCTTCAGTTTGTACTGCGGTAGAGCAGCCCATGCGAAGAGCATCTTAGGATTGACAGCACCCTTGACAGAAATCTTTTCGGTGCAGAGATAAGCCTTACCACCAACGGTTTTAGCCTCATAGCCTGCGCAACCACCACTGCCGTCGAAATCATCGCCGTAAAGCGACCATGCATCGTCGGTTGTTGATGACACCCACCAGTAATTGTCGATACTGTTGGCGGGGAAGGTCTCTGCATAAGGCAACTGGGCGGGAGTACCACAAATGAGTGAACCTACAGCATAATCGCTCTCACCCTCTTCGGTGACAGCCTGCACTACCAGTTGCAACATGCCCGTAGCACCATCATTGATGCGGTCGGAAGCATATACGTAGGACAGGTCGGTTGTCTCAGCCAGTTGCTCGCCGAGATAGCCATCCTCGGTAACTTCATAGAGGACATAAGTCACACCTGCCGGGTCGACATATCCACCATTGATACCCACATCGGAGAGTGCGTCCCAAGTGAAGGTAGCGGTACCGTCGAAGTTGTCGTAAGCCACGATGTTCTGCACATCAGCAGGCTCGTCAAGACCGATGAACTTGGAAACGGTGACAGGCAAGCCTTCGCCATTTTCGTTGCTCGGGATGATGGTATAAGAGTAGACACCCTTCTCTTCGAACGATACAGGAATGCTCTGAATCGAGCCTGGCTGTACGTCGGTAAGGATTTGCTCGAATTCTGTGTTTTTGCCAACAACCTTGATATTGACGTTGCCAGTGAGGTCTTCGCCATTGATAGCCTTCAACGGAGCGTTGAACTGAATCTTGGCAGTTAAAGCACCTGGTACATCAGGAACGAGGGCAGCATTGAATGCCTTGTCAGGAGCAGCCATGTCGATAGGAGCACTGATCGACCAACTGTAAACCTGGGTGTAGAACATGTCGGCATCACTGATAGCGTGGAATCCGATATTGTACTCACCATCAGCCTCAACGGTGAATGCGTTCTCCAGGGTCACCCTATTGAAGAGGTCGGTCGGGTCGATAAGTTGTGTTCCGAGAGCAGCAGGATCAACGCCCTGTCCGAGAGCCACCTCGATACGCTCGGGTACATAGAAGGTGCTGTAAGGACCAGCATCACAGGTGAACAGATAGAGTTTGCCAGCCTGGAGTTTGATCGGAGCGGTGATGAGCCAGTCGTCAGAAGCATTGGTTCCATGATACTGGCATGAAGGAATGCCATTGTTGAGAATCCAAGTGCGGCCGTCTTCATTGGCATCAACCACGGTGTAGAGGCCGAATGTGGCTTCCTGTGTGAAGTCGTCGCCAGCAGGAGCGGCATAACTTGAACCCACCTTCACGGTATTGGTACGTGCCTCCGGTCCTTTAGCGTCATTGTAAACGGCAGCAACACCATAGGAGAGCATGGTCAAGTTATTGGTGTTTACGGTCTCAGTGAAGTTGTTGCCCTGAATACCCTCGGCAACCACTGCGCCGTCAGGATAACGGGTAATAGTATAAGTGACATTGTCGGTATTGACATAACCACCATTCACACCTTCCATACCTACAGGCGTCCAATTAATGGTAGCATTGCCTGCCTCATCCACGCTCAGCGTAGCGGTTTCGGGAGCCTGTGGCACATCGAGGCCTACAAACAATGTTGTCTTGGCCTTAGGACTATCGCCAACATTATTGCGTACTACCACAGTGATGGTTGTCACTCCAGACGGCACATTCTCAAGGTTACGGAGCACGGCTGCACCGGGCTGTCCAGAAGCCTTCACCCAAAGTTCGTTATTCACAAAGATAGAGAACTCAAGCATGCCAGTGAGGTCGTCTACACCATCAAAAGTCTTCTCGGGCAGCAAGAACGACACCTTCACATCGTTGGGAGCCTCGTTCTCAATATAAGCCTTCAGGTTGGTGACACTAGCAGGAGCCTTGTCATCAGCAGCAGGTGCAGCAATTGTCAGGTCGGCCCACTCCATGAGACGTGAGAAAGAGCCGATGAAATTTTTCTCGCCACTGGTCAGGTCGACTTTCAACAGACCAGAATCTGCACCACCAGCGGTGATGTATGCCCAATAAAGGGTATTGGTCTTGGAATCGATGGCAGAAGGCTGGATATACTGTGCGTCGACACCGGTGGAAGCCACCAAGGTTTCCTGCAAGGTATTGATATCAATCTTGTAGATATCGCCGGAAACAGTGACACCATAGATGCCGCCTTTGCTGTCGGAAGCCATGTTGAGGTACTCATCCTGATGACCCAGTTTACCGAGCACCGTCTTGGTCCAAGTGGAATAATCCATGGAGCAGAAATCCAATTCTGAACCATCAGCATTGAGGAACAATCCATAGCCGAGGCCTTTAGACTGGTCGTATGTAATGCAGGAACCACTCGTAACGAGAGAGAGGTCGTCATCATACGAATCAATTTCCATTTCACCTGTCTCGATATTGAAAACTGAGTGGTATGGAATAACCATGCCTAAGAAACTCATATAATATGAGTAGTAGTATTTGTTTTCAATAATGACACCACCCGTAGTAGATGAAAGGTAACTGTGCGTTCCAACCAACTCAAACTGAGGATTGGCAGAAGCGTCGAAATTATAAATACCAATTCCAAGTTCCTCACTCTCATCATAGATAAGAGTTCCGGTCATCATAGGGCCGTCGTTACCTGCCAGCAATTCAGCATCGCGCTTTGCTTTAATCTTGCCTACGACAGTGTTTTTGAAGACATTTCCGCGGTCCTTGAGACTGGACTGCATTCTTGCAAGCGCAGGATGCTTCTTCATAACTTCCCCACGCATACTGAACTGCTCAATTGCTGAGGTCTTCCTGGTTTTCGAGATTCCCCTGAAATCTCTCTGAGCAAACGAAGGCGTGGCAAGCATCAGCAGCAATGCCAGCACCCCCATTGTGATAGATGTAATTTTCTTACTCATATCAAACCTTTTTAGTGAAACATTAATAGATATTTAAATGATTAGAAGTTTTCAATAGACAATTTGTGGATAATGCAACATCACGCTTGGTTGGCGTTGTCAGTGCGATTTTCATATGCCACTTTAGGGTGCAAATATAATCATTTTTTATGAAAACAGCCAAAAGTACTGATAAAAAATAGAAAAAAACTTAATTTTTGTAATTATTCTCCTTTTATATCAGCACAACACGCCGAAGCCAATGCATCGGCGAGCAAGTGACGAATACCCACATTAAAGCCATCCGGCCGCCACCCTTTATGGTGAACGGCCGGACGGTAATGATATTATCTTACGAACACCTTGATGGTGGAGCCATCAGAGAGCCGCACAATGTTGACACCTCTCTGTGGTGTGGTGACCATACGCCCGTCGAGGGTATAGCGTGCCACCTCGCGGAGGTTGCTGTCGGCAGTCTTGCTGATGTCGCGTATGCCATTTGTCTCTGTCACGTAGATCTTGCCGGCATTGAGGATCTTGCCTGAAGAATCAATCACAAAGGCAGCAGCGGCGATGCAGTTGAGTTTAAGGGCTGCACGCAGCGTGGCTTTGGTGGGGAATGCCAGTTCATACTCCACGGTCTGTGCATCTCCCTTGGACAAGTTGCCAAGATTCATCTCATACTGTCCTCCCTCGTAATAGGTGTTGATGACCACGTCGTTGAAGTCCCAGAAGAATGTCGAGGTGCCATTGGCGCCACCGGAGCCGAATTGTCCGAGGTCGGCACCCAACTGGCTAGAACTGTACTGGGTGTAATAATTCGACTGCTTCCAAGCGCTCGATGTGCCCCTGAGGCTGTCGGCGAGGAGCACGATACCCAGTTTCGCGCCATTGATATTGGTCTGTGGCACCACCTTGATGGTGGCCTTCACCCCATTGGGGTCATCGGGATTGTCCCATACGGCATCTACGCTGACACTGACAAGGGCTCCCAAGTTCATCTCCTGCTCGAAGTCAACGAGGACATGTCTGTCGTCATTTCCTGTACCGTAATAGGGGTCGCACTCGAAACTGCGGTCGATGAGACAGGAGGGTGCGCTGTTGAGTCCGATGTTCTTGTAACGTGAGGGATACATCGGGTCGGAACTGTTGTACTGGTGGATGGCGATACCCACGAAGTTGAGTCCGAACTGCTCGTGCATCAGGTCCATGCCCACGAGTCCACGTGGGCACCATCCGCAGCCCGTACCGGTGAACTCCTCGACCACCACGCTGCGCTGCACCTTCACGCCCACGCCCACGCTGTTGTTGTCGGGAGTCTCGTCCTCGCCACCTGCCACGCGTGTGATGGTGACGGTGAGAGGCTTCTCAAATCCCACACCATCGGGCACGTCGTAGAGTACCGATGTCACGACACCGGTTGTGCCGCCGGCTACAAGAGTAGAAGCAGTATACACGTAGTTGTAGCCCTCTGCCGAGAAAGTGAGGTCGTAGTCGGTGAGGTCTACCTGTCCGCGGTTCACAATAGTGGTGTTGATGCTGAGCACTCCGGGAGTCGTCTGCATGCCGATGGCATCGGTGAGTGCCACGTCGACCTGAGGCATGTTGTCGCCGCCCACAAGGGCCTCGATGCTGCCTACGCCTGCAGAACTGATGTCTTCCCATTCGGCAGCAGGTCCTCTCTTGATAAAGGTAGTCTCGCTCATGGGTTGTCCCACCACCGACACGGTAGCATCGTTATAACGCTGGCAGTAGGTATAACCGAGGTAATAACTCTTTCCCTCCTCAATGGCCACACCATTGTCGAAGAGCACAGCATTCCATCCTGCCTGTGGCTTTTGTGTGCCACCACGCTTGATCATTCCATGTGCGAGGTCTTCGCCATCGAGCGTCTCACGCACCCACACCACGATTGAGTCGCAGTATTTCACGCTCACGAGTCCGGCGTTCACGCCACGGATTTCGTTGCCCACATACCTTGCGAGCACATCGGGCGAGATGCGCACGGCGCAACTCACCTTTCCCTTTCCTACCACGCTGTAATTACTGGACGAAGCAATCTGGCCGTCGCAATAACCCACAGCGATGTTAGCGGCAAAAGTCAAGCCGCAAAACGCTGTCATCAAGACTGAAAGTAAAAGTTTTTTCATAAGCATACTGTTATTATGTCATTATATCTGTTCTTCCATCAACCTGCATTTGGTCACCTGGCATACACCACTATCGTTGTATACGAAGACCACCACTTCCATGTTTTGTGGCACCCATTCCTCGTCTATGTTGCCGATGAAAGTCTCTGCCTTATGTTCTCCTTCCTTAATGGTGAAATCCGTTCCCCACGTGCCGTTGACCGCCTTGCGGAACACATGGTTGTGCACATATTCGCGATTGGTGCTTCCGTCGGGCATATATTGGAAAGCCGTGATGCCACTCTCGATGAGCCACACTTGCAGATGTCCCGATGTGTCGCCGTCTGTTCCTTCGGCGTCCACCCGGATAAAAGCCTCGCGTTTCTCACCATCATATTCCGACGTCACCATAAGGCTGAGAGGCGCGGTCTTCTCCATCTCCTCACGCACGAAGGTGGCCCAAGAGGTGTAATCGCTCGTTCCCTTGCGGTCGACAACGCCCTTCGGCTGCGACTCCACCTTCCAGTAGTTGAAATACTCATCGCCCGTCTCGGTATAGAGCGAATAAGGCACGCCCCTCACCGACTTGGCGAAAGGTCCGCTGTGAATGCCCACGGCAATCACATTGTCACCGCCATACTGTGCTATAAGTTTCTCGATTTCCTCCGTAGCATTGGGGCAGTTGACACAACGCTGCCCGGTGAAGTCCTCGATGAGCACATTTCGGCTTGCCGCCACGGGTTTCACGTAGATGAGCCGTTCGTCCTCATCGATATGGCTGCACGCCATCAAGGCGACAATCATCATCAAGGGCAGCAGATATATATGTCGTAGTATTTTCATCACGGTCAGAAATTGTAGTTATATGAAACGGTGAAGCCCTTGCTTGCCGGCACATAGCGGCATACGCCCCCCGAGCAGTTGTATCCCGCGCGAGTGCGGCCATAGCCTGCCTGGATGCGATGGGAACCGAAGTTGCAGGTCACAAGTCCCTGATAGTAGTGCAGGTCGGTCTCGCCACAGTTGTACATGTCGGAGACGGTGAACATCAGGTGTGGCAGCACCGACAGTTCAAGCAGTGCAAAGGCCCAATCGCCCTGGTCTTCTCCCGTGGTGAGATATTGCAGTTCTCCACGCAAGGTGAGTTTGTTGTTGAACTTGTATTTTCCGTCGGCCACGAAGATATTGGAGTGAACCATACCACCCTCGCCTTCTACCACAGTCATGTTGTAGAACTGGTTCATGTACATCAGATTGACCTTGAAGTCCTTGGTGAGGCGTTTGTCAATCTGTACGTTCAAGTCTTGGTAATACATCCCTTTTCCCCATTTCCAGAATGCGGAGCCGGGGCCGTCGGTACCAGCCATGTCGCCCACTGGCGCATTGCTGTCGATGCCATGCACATGCGAGAAGTTCACCTTCACGTTGGTGCCATATTTTCCGCCCAGGAAAGTCTTGCGCTTGAAGGTGTAGCCCAATTCTGCCTGATAAGCCCATTCCCCTGCCGTCTGCGTGGCATAAGGATAGAGGGCAGCGAGGGCATAGGTGTGGTCGAGGGTAAATGCCGGCAGATGGTTGAGGAACGACGACGTGCCGTTCGTCGTTCGCCGTGAGCGGAATGCCATGTTCTCACTTCGCTTGGCTTGCAGCAAGAGGCTCATTCCCCGTTTGGAATAAGATGCCGAGAGCATGGCCACATTGCCCTTTCCATAAGTGTAACGGTTGTCGAACGTAGGGTCTTGCGATTTCTGTGCATATTCTGCCAGCAGGCTCACGTTGCCTTTCTGCAGACGTGCCCTCACATCGAAGGCATTCACGTTCTCGGGCAAGTTGAGTTTATGGGTGGCATCAACGAAGATGTCTTCCGTGCGCTCATGCTTGTTGACGAAAGATGCACCGAGGGTAACGAAGGTGCCGTTGTCTTGCATGGCCTTCGACCACTGGTCGATGCTGAGTTCCACGTCGCCACCCGATATGAGCGCATCGTTGTAACTCCAGTACCTTCGCTGGTAACCCGAGAGGGCTTTCAAAGTGACACCCTTCAGCGGTTTGGCCATGACACGTGCGCCGAGCAGCGAGTTGTCGATGCCCAGGCTTCGTTCCTCGTAGGTTCGCAGGATGAAACCGCTGCCAAACTGCTCATAGAAATTTCCAAGGGTGATTTCAAGTTTCTCGGTGTGCATCTTGGCGTAGATGTTTGCCAATCCCCATCCTTTGAAATCATTTTCGAACCCCGGCAAGGGAAAGCGCATGAACTCCACGCGGGCGCCCACGTCTACATTCTTGCTCATCATATGCAGGTCGGCATACGAGTTGGTGAGTGCCCACTCGTCGTATTTCTCGGCCCCAATATTCTGGTCTTCCTGAGGGAAGAGCACGTCGCTCTGTATACTGCCGGTGAAAGTCACCTTGTCGTTGTTGTCGTTTTGCGCAAGCAGCGACAGGGGCAGCAGGATGGCGACGAGTAGTATAGCAGGTTTTCTCATCATCCTATTGCACCAGTTCGCGGACTTTCTCAATCAGTTCCTGTTCAGCGCCCTCAGTATATCCATTGTGGCGGTAAACGATTTTCCCGGTGCCATCAACGATGAGCACATAGGGTATCATCTGTATGCCGAGTGCTTTTTGAAACTCCATATTGGTATCGAGAATCACATCGTAAGTCCATCCGTGATTGTCGACAAGTGGTTTCACCTTATTAATATTATGAGCCTGGTCAACAGAGATGGCATAGATTTTCACCCCTGTCTCCTCCTGCCAGTCCTCGTACACCTCGTTGATGGCGTCAAGTTCACGGTTGCAAGGTTTGCACCATGTGGCGAAGAAGTCGATGATGAAAGGCTTGCCATTGTTGGAGAGGGTGTCGGTGCGCACGGTCTTTCCCTCCATGGTCTTCAGTGTGATGGCGGGCAGTTGGGCATTGACATGGCCTACGAAGCCAAACAAGGCGATGGTAAGTATAAGCAGATAATTTTTCATATTCAAACAGTTTATTTCAATGACATGCAAAAATAGTGATAAACATGCATTAAAAATGAGTTTTCCGTGTTAAATTATGTTTATTGACCGAATATTCCGATTCTACCAAAATGATTTGGAATTTCCGAAAAAACGATATTCTCGCTAAGTCCAGTCCACCATTAAAGAAGCGGCCTCCCTTTCTCAAGAGGCCGCTTACATATCATTAGTTGAAAAATTAGAAACTCATCACGACGAAACTCCTTGCCGGAATGGTTATGGCAATCTTGTTTCCACTGGCTGCAACGGTAGCCTTTATGGGTTTGATGGCCTCAGGTTTTCCAACGAGGTTCTGTGCGTTCTTCTCCCCTGTGAGCGACACGCACTCCACTGTACCTACATTCTTCATGCCCTTGCAGGTGATTTCTACCTGCTGGTCGTTGCCAAGCACGTTGGCCACCTTGACGTAGCGTTTCTGCGTGCCCTTGTCGAAGACAGCACTGGCATAGAGGCCATCCTTGCCCTCCACGGGCTGTCCGTCTTCGGTGAGACGCAACACATTGGTGCCCTTATAGACGCCATAGAGCATCTGTACATACCAGTTGGCGGAACGTGCTACCTGCAGGTTGTCGAACCAAATGAGGTCGGGTTTCCACTGCCATCCCTCCACATGGGCGAACAATGGCGCGTAGGTGGCCTGCCACACCACGTCGGCATTGCGCTCCAGTCCGGTCATGAAAGCGGCCTCGGAGAGTGCTGCTTCCCAGTTGTTGTACTCTCCATCTCCATGTGCGGCATACTCTCCGGCAAACACCTTTGGACCCTTGCGGTCGTAGTTGTCGTAGCGCCCGGCGTTGTCGAGGAACCACTGTGGGGGTTTGTAGTAATGTTCGTCGACGAGGTCAACTTTCAGCCGTTTCATCTCTTTCCATCCATAGTCGAAGTCGTTGCCATCGGCTGATGGTCCACTGGTGCCACAAATCTTGATGTCGGGGTATCTGGCCCTGATGGCTTTCACAAATTTCTCCAGTCTTGGAGGGTAGAGTTCGCCCCACTGCTCATTTCCCACACCGATTTGCTTGAGGTTGAAGGGAGCCGGATGCCCCATGTCGGCACGCAGTTTTCCCCATTTCGTGTCGGTGGAGCCGTTGGCAAACTCGATGAGGTCGAGGGCATCATCGATATAGGGTTGCAGGTCGTCGACTGCCACATGGGCATCATCGGTCTTGTTCTGGAATTGGCATGCCAGTCCGCAACTGACCACGGGCAGTGGCTCAGCGCCTATCTCCTCAGAAAGGATGAAGAACTCATAGAATCCCAGTCCGTAGGTTTGGAAGTAATTGGGATACATGCGGTGGGCAAAGGTGTAGTTCCACCGGTTCTCGTTGAGAGGACGGTTCTCCACCTGTCCGACGGAGTTTTTCCACTGATATCGCGTATTGAGGTCAGTACCCTCTACGATACATCCTCCTGGGAAGCGGAATATACCGGGATGCAGGTCGGCGAGGGCTTTCACCAAGTCGGCACGCAAGCCGTTCCAGTTGTCGGAGGGGAAGAGCGACACGTGGTCGAGGTCTACGCCTTCGGCTGTCTCGAGGAAGATACGCATGAGACCTTTTTGTTCGGTAACGTCGGATGTGAGCGAAGCCGTGTATTTCTTCCACTCACGGCTGTCGATGGTGATGCGCTGCCGGGTGATGATATTGTTATCGGCATTGACGAGTTCCACGCGGATGCGTGCGGGCGCACTGCCGCCGTCGTGCAGACGTGCATATACCGAGAAATCATATCGCATTCCTTTCTTGAATCCCATACCGAAGAATCCCCTGTTCTCCAAGCCAGTGCGTTTCTCGATATGCCCGGAGTCGCCGAGCACCACATAGTGAGGGTTACGGTCGAAGGCGGGCCTCACTTCACCCACCTGCACGTTGCCAAAAGCATTCCACCCCATGAGTCTTGTGGGAAACTCGAACGAGCGGTTCTGCACCATCTCGGCATAGAGTCCTCCATCGGCACCGAAGTTGATATCCTCGAAGAATATGCCATACATCGTAGGCTGTATGGTGGCCCCGGGTTTGTTGGCTTGAACGGTAAGTTGCCGCTGCGCATTGGCATTGAGCGTCATCATCGCCGCCAAGGCCACTGTCATGAACCATTTTGCTTTTCTCATTTTGTCAGTAGTGTTTTGTTAGGTTATCGTATTTTCTGCAAAAATACATATAATCCACCCCAAAGAGGTGGATTATATGATAAAATGGGTGGATTATTCCCTGAGAATCCGGAATTTCCGGAAAACCTTACCTTATCAGTATCTGATGAGGTTTCAGCATGAAGGTGAACTCCTTGTCGCCATACGCCACACGGTAGGGCTTGAGTGCCTCTGCCCATCCGCTCCAAGAGTCGACGCCACCTACACCGGCCACCTCGGCATCGATGAAGAGGTTGGTGAACTTGGAGTGAGGCACCTGCTGCGGGTGTCGCTGTTCCTTATCATCGCCATCGTCGAGGTCGGCGATGTCGTAGTGGAGCGCTGAGGCATAGAAGAGACTTGCCGGGGTGCGCACCTCAAGGCCATGTCCGAAATCGTCGGTCTGGCGCCACCAGCGCATGTCGCTCTTGGTGCCCGTTTCCTGCGGACGCACATAGGGATAGAACTGCTCATCGGCTGTCTGCCTGTAGACACCCACCAACTGCGATAACTTGCGGTCGGGGTAATTCTCCACGGGTCCGCGGCCGAAATATTCGCTGTGGTCCATGTTGTAGGGCAATTGCACCACCACGCCGAAGCGCATCATGTTGGGCACCTCGGCACCCGACTCCGTCTTCAGACTCTCTGTCACCTTGATGGCGCCATTGGGCATGAAGGCGTAGTTCATAGTGAGTACGGCCTTCACCTCGGGCATATCATAGACGGCCTTCACCACACCGGTCTTCTTGTCGAAGGTGAACTCACGGAGTGTAAGGGTGGGGTTACGCCAAACGGCATACCTCCGATGTATGCGCGAGCCCATGTCGTTGTCGGTGGGTGCACGCCAGAAATTGGGCCTTATCGAACCACCTTCGCCCAGCATGTCGGTCAAGCCATAGAGCCATGAGGTAAGCCATCCCGTAGTCTGGTCGAAGACAGCCGTAGTGGCTCCTGCCGTCACGTTGAGAGTCTGTGCCTTCTTCACGCTCTTCATCTTCACCTTTGCCCCCTTGGCGGCATGGTTGCAGCACTCACCGCCACAGCCCTCGCCGCCGGGTGTCACATACTGGAAGCATGCTATGACCTGTCCGGCATCCATGAGCGGTTCGGCAGCCTTGAGTCTGAAGAATACGTTGACATAAGAACCGGGTTTCATCTCTTTTGTAATGGGGAGGGTGTATTGGACCGTCTGCTGCGGTGCGATGTCGAGCCGGTCGATGCTGCCGCTCTCCACCACCTTTCCTTCCTCGGCGAGTTGCCACTCCATACGCACATTGTCGAGGTTGCGGAAGAAGAACTCGTTGCGTACACTCAGGCGGTGCGCCTTGACATCCACCATCTCTGCCCAGACATTCTGGTATTCGTATCCCACTTCATACATATGTGGGTTGGGTACACGGTCGGGACTGATGAGTCCATTGCAATTGAAATTGTTGTCGGAGGCATCGTAGTTGTTGTAGTCACCGCCATAGGTATAGATGGCGCGTCCCTGTGCATCCTGTCCGTGGAGGGCCTGGTCGACAAAGTCCCAAATGAAACCGCCTTGGAACTTGGGGTATTTGCGCACCAGGTCCCAATACTCCTTAAAGCCACCACCAGAGTTACCCATGGCATGGTTGTACTCACACTGTATGAGTGGTTTCTGGTCTTCGGGCTTGTCGCTCTGGGCATACCGCTCACACCATTCCTGTGAAGCATACATCGGGCACATGATGTCGGTGTTGGGACCTTTTCCTGCCTGTTCCCAGTGCACCGGCCTGCTCAGGTCTTGCGACTTGATCCATTGATAGACTGCCGTGAAGTTGGGGCCGTTCACCGTCTCGTTACCCATCGACCAGATGACGACACTGGGGTGATTGAAGTTGACGCCCACATTATGTTGGTTGCGCTGCAGGATTTGCAGAGCGAACTGCGGTTTCTTCGCCTCGGAGTCGTCTCTGTAGCCGAATCCGTGCGACTCTTGATTGGCCTCGGCACAAAGGTAGATGCCATACTCGTCGCAGAGGTCATACCACACGGGGTCGTCGGGATAGTGGCACGTACGCACCGCATTGATATTGAACTGCTTCATGATTTTGATGTCCTGAATCATGCGTTCCCTCGACACCACATATCCCCCATCGGGATCCATCTCATGACGGTCGGCACCCTTGATGTAGATGGGTTGGCCGTTGACGAGGAACTGCGCGTTGCGTATCTCTACCTTACGGAACCCCACCCTGATGGGGATGGCCTCATAAGGGGTAAAGCGTGCGTTGGGTGTGGTGGGGCACACCAGGAGTGTATATAGATAAGGTGTCTCTGCCGTCCATTTCTTGGGATTCTTCACGTCGAGCGTCACCGTTGCCGTACTGCCCTTGATGTTCTGCAGTGCCTTTTCTGTCACGGAATTTCCCTCGGCATCGAACAGTTGGAAAGTGAGGTTGCACTTTCCTTTGAACGTCACGTCGACCTTCAGCGAGCCATCGACATAGGCAGCATCGAGGTCGGGAGTCACGCGCACGTCTTCCACATGCACGTCATTGTCGCGGGCATAGAGATAACTGTCGCGTGCCACGCCCGAGAGGCGCCAGAAGTCCTGGTCCTCGCAGTAGGAGCCGTCGCACCATCTGAAGACCTGAAAAGCGAAGAGGTTGTCGCCCTTACGGAGGTAGGCTGTGACATCAAACTCCGCAGCCACCTTGCTGTCCTCGGTATATCCCACAAAATGTCCATTTACCCAGAGATACATGTTTGAGGTGACCGAGCCGAAATGCGCGATGACCTGTCGTCCCTGCCAGTTGTCAGGAATCTTCACCACCCGTCGGTAACTTCCCACACGGTTGTCTTTCACCGGCACCTCGGGTGGGTTGTTCTGGAAATGTCCCCTCCAGGCGAAGCCGATGTTCACGTAGACAGGGTCGCCGAAGCCGTTGAGTTCCCACAGTCCTGGCACGGGCATTTGCCGCCATGCGCTGTCGTCATAGTCTTCAGCGAAGAAGTTGGTGGGTCTCTGGTCAGCATTCTCCACACCGAGGAAATTCCATTGTCCATGTAGTGACAGGAAATTGTCGGAAGCCTTCATTTCAGCAGTGAGCGCTTCCTGCGGGTTGCCATAGGCGAAGAAAGAGGTATGCACGGGGAACCGATTGATGTCGTTCACCTGCATGTCGTGCCATTCGGTGAATGTAGGTACGTTGTCGGCCCTTACCCCTTGAGCGAGGAGGACCAACATACTTGTCAATGCGAGCACTTTTCTCATAAGTATACGAATTGAATGATTATGTTTTTGGTTGTTATTTGTCGTTAAGTCCCTCTATGGCATCGGCCATCCACACGTCCATGATGCCAGCGCCACGGTGGTTCCACGCATAGTAAGGGATAAGGGTGACCTCGGTGTCGCGCACTGCCACCTTCCCGTCGGCATCAGTGCTGAGAAGTTGCGCCTTGGTGGTGATGGCTGTCACGCCAAAGGTTTTACCATCGGCCTCGGTATTGGCAATGGCATATCCGGCTTTCGTATCAAACTGCGGTTGTTTCCCGAGAATGATATGATGCGGATTGAAGCCTTTGTTGTCGGCCCATTCCACGCAGTAGACGAGGGGTCCGCGCTCCACAGCCACCTTCCCACGGTCGGCCGCCACCTTGTCGTTGGCTTTCACGGTACGTGGCACCATGTCGAAATGTATGCGCACCACGTCGTTCTTGCGCCACTGCCTGTCGACAACGAGGTATCCATTCTCCAAATGCCCTTCAACGCGACTGCCGTTCACTGTCACGTAGTAGCCCAATTGCCGTCCATCGGCATAGGCATAGAGGTCGCTGGGTACTACCTGTCCGCGCACCCACCCCGGTATGCGTATGAGCATGCGGAATGCCTTGGCCTTGTTCTTGGCAATGCGTATGGCGATATCGCCATCCCACGGATACTGGGTGGTCTGCTCCAAGGTCACTTCCTTCCCATCCACGCTGATGGTGGCTGTGTTTCCAGCAAAGAGGTTGACGTAGAGGTCGTGCCCCTTTACGGCATAGAAATAGCCCGGCAACGAAGGGATGAAGCGGCTAAGGTTGCTCGGGCAGCACGCACAGCCGAACCAAGGCTGGCGGGTGGTGGTGCCGTCGGCATTGAACTTATATTTCCCATCAGAGGAGAGGGGGTTGGGATAGAAGAAACGCCCGCCATCGATGCTCATTCCGCTGAGGAGTCCGTTGTAGAGGGTGCGCTCCAAGCAGTCGATGTACTTCGCATCGCCATGCAGGAGGAACATACGGTGGTTGAGATATACCTGTGCGATGGCGGCACACGTCTCATTGTAGGCTGTAAGGTTGGGCAACTCATAGTCGGCACCGAAGGCCTCGCCGGAGTGACGTGCCCCCACCCCTCCTGTGAGATAGTATTTCCGTGAAACGATATTATTCCATATCGCATCGATGGCGCGGAGATAGTCGGTGTCGCCGGTGAGGGCAGCCACATCGGCCATGCCGGCATACATATAGCCAGCCCTCACGGCATGTCCCCATGCTTCCGTTTGGTCGACCACAGGCTTGTCGCTCTGCGAGTAGATATCCCTGATGGTTGTCTTTCCCCTATAGTCGAGGAAGAACTTTGCTTGGTCGAGGTATTTTCTCTCACCCGTGATGAGGAAAAGTCTTGCCAACGCCATCTCGGCTATCTGGTGGCCGGGCACCACGGTAGCCTGACCAGGTCCTGGCCCCACCTCGCGTATCACACAGTCGGCATATCGCCGGGCGATGTCGAGGAACTTCCTGCTTCCGGTAGCCTGGTAGTGAGCGCAGGCAGCATCTACCATGTGACCCAGGTTATAGAACTCGTGGCTGAGCACCTCTACCTTCGACCAGCGTTTGTCGCCAGCCCAATGATGGGGTTTGGCGGGATTGATGGTGCGTGCGGTATAGAGATACCCGTCGGGCTCCTGTGCCGCCGCCACGATGTTGAGCACGCTGTCGATATAGGCTTCGAGGCGTTTGTCGGGATAGGTCTGCAACACATAACTTGCTCCTTCGATGGTCTTGTAGACATCGGTGTCGTCGAAGGAGAATCCCATAAACGTGCTCACGTCGTACTCACTGCTGGGATGGGCAGCCTTCACGAAGTTGTCGTAGCGCCCCTCGCTCTGACACTTGCTGAAAGCCAGGGGAACGGTCACTTCGCGTGCAGCCTTCACACGTTGTCCGAGGAAAGACGCGGGGTCTACCTTCACCGCGGTGAACGGCACCTGCGAATAGGGATAGCCATTGGCAATGGTCTGGGCACCTGCTGAGAGCGTGATGAAAGCGAGTGTCATCAACGCAAGAACACTTTTCTTCATAGTCGTTATCGGATATTTTTATTGTTCTTTTTCTGTTTCGGCTGGTCGGAACCAAGACATCAAAAGAGCATGAAACAGCCTTTCCATTCTAGATATAGGTAGTTGTTTCTGCAAAGATAGTACAAACCTAACGGAATGCAAAATAAAAAACATTTTTTATTATCATTCCTACTTTCGCTATCATATATAAATGCAACACAGAGATACAGAGACACAGAGAAAAATTAGAACTCTATATCTCTGTGCCTCTGTGTTGATAATGTGATTTGGGAACTTTGGCTTCGCCGAAGGTACTAACGCTCGGGAATAGAAAAAAAAAAATGCTTTTTTGTTTCATATTCCACTCGCTTAATCGTACCTTTGACCTTCGGTCGAAGGTACTGGCGTTCTGCAAAGCAAAACAAAAACTTCGTTGTTTGTTTTGCTTTGCCCTCACTTAATCGTACCTTTGCATTTGGAAACAATCACACAGTAACGATGGCAGAGAACAAATTCCTGAAACAATTTCCCGACGTGATGGCTGGGAAGAAAGTGATTTATGTACACGGCTTCGGCTCCTCGGCCAGCACGGGTACGGTAGACCGCCTGCGCAAAGTGCTTTGCAATGCCACGGTGATAGCCGAAGACATGCCGCTTCATCCCAATGAGGCTCTTGCGCTGCTCCACAGGATGTGCGAGACAGAACAGCCCGACCTCATCATCGGCACCTCGATGGGCGGCATGTATACCGAGATGCTCTATGGCTACGACCGCATCGTGCTCAACCCCGCCTTCAAAATCGGCGAGACGATGGTGGAGCATGGCATGACGGGAGCACAGACCTTCTTCAATCCCCGTAAAGACGGTGTGCAGAAGTTCTTTGTAGACAACAACCTGGTGAAGGAGTATAAACGGGTGACAGACCTGTGTTTCAGCGGCGTGAACGATAGTGAACGCCAACGCGTATGGGGGCTCTTCGGCGACCAAGACGATCTGGTGGACACCTTCGGCCTCTTCCATCAGCACTACCCCAATGCCATTCATTTCCATGGCGGACACCGCATGGACGAACGCTCCTACATGCATGCCGTGCTTCCTGTGGTGCGCTGGATAGACGACTTGCAAGAAGGACGGGAGCGCCCTGTGGTGATGATGACACTGGATAGTGCGCGTGATGCCTACGGACAAGCCCGGAGCAGCGTGCAGAAAGCGTTTCGCCGACTCATAGAGACCTATGACGTGTATTTGGTGGCCCCTGCTTCTTTCAACGGCAGGGAGGAGATGCCGAAAGTCGTCGACTGGCTGGAAGACATCTTCGATGCTCCTTCCTACAATCATGTGATTTTCACTAACCAGCCCCATCTATTGATGGGCGACTATCTCATCGACACTGCCGACAACAACCAGTTCATGGGCACGATGATATGCCTGGGCAGCGACAGTTTCAAGACCTGGGAACAGATTATCGAGTATTTCGACCGCTTGGGTGGACAATGAGGGATGGTTTGAGGTTTGAGATTTGAGATTTGAGGTTTGAGGTTTGAGATTTGAGGTTTGAGGTTTGAGATTTGAGGTTGATTCCTATATTATGGAATCCATCTTCTATTTTTCATCGGGAGAAGTTCTGGAATCTGATTTCAATATTTCCATATACTCCTCATAGGTAATAAAACGCGCCCCCATCGACTTGAGATGTTTTGTTTCCAATTGACAGTCGATGATGCCGAGATGGTTTTTCTCCATGAGCTGTGCCAGGGCAATCAGGGCGAGTTTGCTGGCACTGGGCACCAGCGAGAACATGCTCTCGCCAAAGAAGTTGCGCCCTATTACCACGCCATACAATCCCCCGACCATACTATCTCCTTCCCACACCTCTACGCTCATGGCACAGCCGCGCCGGTGCAATTCGGTATAGGCATTGATCATGTCGTCGCCCAGCCATGCACCCCTCTCATTGATACGCAACTCGCTGCAGTGACGGATGGTTTGCAGGAAGTCGGTATTGAACCGCACCTCATAGCGGTTCTTGCGCATGAGTGTTCGCATGGAGTGCGACACATGTATCTCGCTGGGGAAGATGACAAACCGCTGGAGAGGACAAAACCAGCAAATTTCGGAGTCACGGAAAGAATACCACGGGAAGATGCCGTGGCGATAGGCCAGCAGCAACCTCTCTGGAGACAGGTCGCCACCCACGGCTATCAGTCCGTTGGGTTCTCCCCTATGCGGGTCGGGGAAGATGAGTCGTTCATCGAGTCGAAAGACCATATTCACACCTCCAGTTTTAGTTTTCCGTCGTCGACGACAAGTGTCACTTCACCGCCCTCCTTCAACCGTCCGAAAAGGATTTCCCGCATGAGCAGCGGCTTGAGGTCGCGGGCGATGACACGGTCGAGTTCGCGTGCGCCATACTCACGGGTGAAACCCTGTTCGAGGAGCAGCGAGCGTGCCTCTTCGGCAATGGTCATCGTGACTTTTCGAGCCAGAAGCCGGTCGTTGAGTTCACGCAGTTTCTTGTCGAGAATCATGCCAGCCATAGTGCGGTCCATGTCGTTGAACACCACCGTGGCCGACAGTCGGTTGATGAACTCGGGCTTGAAAGTCTTCTTCACCTGTCTGAGCATAGCCTCTCCTGCCGACACGCTGGCACCGAAGCCCACCGAAGCCTGCTTGGCATACTGCGCGCCTGCATTCGATGTCATCACGAGCACCACATTTCGGAAGTCGGCCTTCCTGCCACGGTTGTCGGTGAGGCGGGCATAGTCCATCACCTGCAAGAGGATGTTGTAGATGTCGGGGTGGGCTTTCTCTATCTCGTCGAGGAGCAGCACGCAGTTGGGGGTCTTACGGATGGCATCGGTAAGCAGACCGCCGTCCTCATAGCCCACATATCCCGCCGGCGAACCGATGAGTTTGGCCACGGTATGCTTCTCGGTATACTCACTCATATCGAAGCGTACGAGGGCGATGCCCAGTTCGCGTGCGAGCACACGTGCCACTTCGGTCTTCCCCACCCCGGTGGGTCCGACGAAAAGCAGCGAGGCGAGCGGCTTATCGTCATCGAGGAGGCCCGCTTTCGACATCTGCACGGCCTCGACCACCTGTCGCACCGCCTCATCCTGTCCGTAGATACTCGCCTCCACCCGCTGGCGCAGTGTCTCGAGTTGTTCGGTATCGTCTTCCTTCATTGCCATGGCATCGACCTTGCACACCTTTGCCAGCACGTCGCTGATGAGTTGCTTGTCGACCACAGCCGACCCATCTTCTGCGGGATGTAATTCACGATAGGCACCAGCCTCGTCGATGAGGTCGATGGCCTTGTCGGGCAAGAAACGGTCGTTCACGTATTTCGCGCTCGCTTTCACGGCGTATTCTATCACCTCGTCGGGATAAGTCACTTGATGAAACTCTTCATATTTCCCTTTCAGCCCTTGCAGGATGCGCACGGTCTCCTCCACCGAGGGCTCGTCGATGTCGATTTGCTGGAAACGCCTCACGATGCCCTTGCTCTTGGAGAAGAAACGGTTGTACTCATCGTATGTGGTGGAACCGATGAACCTGATGTCGCCGCCCTCGAGGTAAGGTTTGAGCATGTTGGAAGCATCCATCGACCCCTCACCAGTGCGCCCGGCGCCCACGAGGTTGTGTATCTCGTCGATATAGACGATGGCCTTCCCCTCGCGCTTCGCCCCATCCATGATGAGTTTCACGCGTTTCTCAAAGTCACCCCTGAACTGCGTGCCTGCCAAGAGTGCCCCGAGGTCCATCTGGTAGATGCGACTGCCAACCAGGCGTTCGGGCACCTTTCCCTCAGCGATGCGGGCTGCCAGTCCGTAGACCAGGGCGGTCTTTCCCACTCCCGACTCCCCCACATGCAGCGGGTTGTTTTTCTCACGCCGGCAAAGCACCTGTATGGTACGCTCCAACTCTGCCTCACGGCCTATGAGGGGATTGCGCAGTGCCACAAGGTCGTTGAGGCATGTCACCTGCGAGCGCCAAGTCTGGTCGTCTTCCTCAGGTTCCTCCCCTATCTCCGACTCTTCATGCTCCACGATATAGTCATCGCTGCCACCATACTCGGAGATGACAGTGCTGAGAAAGCCCTGCACGTCGTGGCTCACCGCCTTGGTAAGCAGGTAGGCTGCCTGTGAGTTGGGGAGTTGGAGGAGTGCCATAACAAGGTGAGGCACATCGAGTTGCTTGGCCGATGAGTTGAGCACATACTGGTAGGCCAGGTTGAAGAGTTGGTCGAGTTGTGCCGACGGTGTGGTCTCGCATTTCACATCACCGGGCACACGCTCCATCTGGGTGAGGTATTTGCGCACTTCTTTCTCAAGGGCAGCGGGCTTGGCATTGCTGTAGGAGAGGGCCGTGCGGAACGGCTGCTGAGCCAGCAGTGCCAGGAGCAAGTGTTCGGGCATATAGAACTCATGACGCATGCGCTTCGCCATGGTGGCGATGTCGTTGAGCACGGTCTGCACATTCTTGCTGTTCTCTAGTTTCTTAGGCATTTCTAATCGGGTAAATAGGTTAGACGCAAAGGATAGCCCTCCTCCCGAGCCATGGCAACGGCGCGGCGCACCTTCGACACCGCCATATCGTAACTGTAGATGCCCACCACGGCTTTGTCGCTGTGGTGCACCTTGAGCATAAGCCGCTCTGCCTCTTCCTGGTTTTTGTAGAACACAGTCATGAGCAGACGCACAACGAAGTCCATTGGGGTGAAATCGTCATTGTGGATATACACCTTATACCGTTTTGGCTCGTTCACGTCGATGCGTTGCCGTTCGAGCACAGAGGATTGCTGTTTTGCCATAGGTCGCAAGTTTTGCTACGTCGAAGACACGAAAATACGAGCGGAAATCCAAATGATTTGGGATAATCCAAGCATCAGTATCTTCGCCACGAGTGGCAAAGATAGTTCAAGGTGAGAGAAAAACCAAAAGAAAACACAGTTTTTTTGTTTTCTTGCACAACAAGGGGTGTTCTTTCAAACGAAATGTTTATCTTTGCATACTATCCTACAACTTTGCTATAGTTGAGAAACAAAAAGAAAGCATTTTAGTTATGATGACCCGCAAGATATATGTAGCAAGCAGTTGGCGCAACGGCTACTACCCCGAGGTAGTGGCGAGGTTGAGGGAGGCTGGGCACGAGGTATACGATTTCCGCCATCCGCCATCGGGCGACGCCGGGTTTAAATGGAGCAGCGTTGGCGACGACTTCATGGAGTGGACGCCACAACAATACCGCGACAAACTGCACCATCCTAAAGCCGAACGGCAGTTTCACAACGACATCGAGGCCATGGAAGCATGCGACACTTGCGTGCTGGTGCTTCCCTGTGGCAGGAGTGCCCACACCGAGGCAGGCTGGTTTGCCGGCAAAGGCAAGACGACCATTGCCCTCATCCTTGAACGACAGGAACCGGAACTGATGTATAAACTATTCAGCAGCGTATGCTGTTCGATAGACGAACTGATAGGCATCTTGTGACACTCCCCGAGCCTTGTTTCAAAAAAAACAAAGAATGTGAATTTCATAGGTACCATGTGATATTGAAAAACTTATTTTGACAATTTTGAATTGAAAATCTTATTTTGACAATTATGAAAAGATTGATGCTATTTTTTGCCACACTAATGATGTGTGCAGGGCTGAGTGCCCAAAGTATGAAAATGGTGGTCGACAGCAAGGGTGAAGTCGTAGGCCGCCTGGTGAGAACCAATGCCACAACCTACACCGTGTCGACACAAGAAGACGTTGACGTGCCCAAGGCCGGACACCGCGTAGTGGTCTACAGTGCCGCAAAAGGACAGGGCATCGTTTATCGGCATCCCGACCGCGTGGGAAACATCAACGTGCGCAAGGGACCGTCTACCAAGACTGCCATCATCGCAAAGATTCCCGACTGTGAAGACCTGCCCGACCCCTATGACTGCCTCGGAAAGGTGAATGGCTGGTACAAAATAAATATCGACGGCAAGATAGGCTATGTGCGTGCCGATTTGATGTGCTGGGACGGAATCTGTACTTTCTAAATATATGACCACCTCGATGCGGTACGTCATCACGACGTACCGCATCACTTATGAATCAAAATCAGTTTTCAGCGAAACTGTAAACCATATTCAATCGCCGATTCGTTCAACGATAAAGTCACAAGCAGAGAACCAAGAACTGTTGATTTGCTCGGAGTGGGTAATCTCCTGACGGGTGCTGACGCCATAGGTCAGCGTGTCATCGTCACAGACCGTGACTTCATCGAGCCAGATGCGACTCCAACCAAAGCCCTGCCCGCCATTAGCCGCGGTCTTATCGATGTCGAGGGCGGTAACGAAGTCACCATTTCCGGCACGCCGTTCGAAGCGGCATAGTGCAGAGAACCATACATTGCCACCCGTATTTCCCATGGCGGGAATCTCCTTGGTGCAGAGATTGCCATTGCCCGTCTTGGCGAAGATGAAGACATTGGAATGCTCTGCCTCGGAGGCGCGCACCACGGCGGAGACACGATAGCGACCGGGGCGCAAGTTTTTCAGCGTGGTTTCGGCTTCGAATCCCTTGCGTGCATCACCGCTCACATTCAAATAGCCTTTCCGCTCATCGCCGCTATAATGCTCTCCATAGGCTGTGAACTGAGTTCCGGCATTGTCATGACTGAGTTTCCAGAAATTGCGGTTCAGGTAGTCCTGGTCTTGCTCATTCAAGTTGTCAATCTCTGCCGTCGGGTTTCTCTTGGCATTGATGTTTTTACGTGCTGATTCCACCTGTTGCCTTTGACCAGGAGGAACGGTAGCCTCCAAAGCATCTATCAGGCCACACAGTTTTTCGATTTGTCCTTGAGAAAGCAGGAATGGATAGTTGCCAACTTCCTTGTTCAACGTGTGGAGGATGGCCTCCAGTTCGGTCATGTCGGCGGTGCGGCTCAACTCCCACATTCGTTGCACTTTTGCCAATAGGGCATCAAAACTGGTGTACACATTGGGAATCTCTGACGACCCGTAGAGTTTCGCTACCATTTCTTGAAATATGTAGCCATACCCCTTCTCCATCATGGTGTCGGTCTCCAAAGTTTTGGCTCGTTCCGGATTGCTCTTCTGAAGCCCGCGCACCAAGTTGTGCGCCACACCCAATCCTGTGTTGGTCCTATTCAGGTATTCGTCGGGGTCGTAAGATTTCATTTGCGGTGTGTTGTCTATTTTCGGACAATGGAACTCGTAGATGATGCCTTCTACCATATAGTATTTGTGCTTGGTGTCTCCATCGGTCAACTCAGTATCTGTCCACGTGAGAAGATAGGTGGAGCGGAAGCCGTCATCATCCTTGAAACTGATGATACGGGTATTCATTGACGGGTAGAGTTGCAAGGGGAACGTCTGTCCTTGCTCACCCCAGGCAATCTTTACTCCCGGGAAGACGGCCTGTTCATCACCCGCCGTATAACTGTAATAACTGTTGGCAAAGGGTGACTGCTTGTCGAAGGCGTCGAGCAAGGGACGTAGTGGCAGCGTGGGGTCATCGGGCACCTGATTGAACGAGAAACGGTGACCGTCGATATACAGTGGTCCGATAGATGCTACGACGTCCGACTTGCTCTTCGAGAGGTCCACCACGTGGATTTTCTCCCTGGGCACCAGACCGCCACCATCCAGGCAGCCCCATTCGCCCCATGCCACTGCGACAGAGTCTTCGTTCATACTCTTCAACTTGACATCTATGCTCTTCGGAAACTTGCCATACATCGTTTCGACGAAAGCCGTGCGCATGGCTTGGGCATGCTTGTTCTCCTGTGCATGAAGCCAGGCTGCAGACATCAGCAGGAGGGCAGTTATCAATATTTGTTTTTTCATTTTGCTTTCATTGATTTAGAAGTTGATATAATTGGCAGTACTGTCTTTCTGAAGTTCATTCATAGCCCGTTCCTCCTCACCTTTGACGATGCGGTTGACAAGTTGTTGCAGGCGGAAGTCTGCAGCGATGATTTTTTCAAGTTGAGCCGCCCTGACGCTGTCGTCGACCGCTTCCATCTCTGCTTCGAGGAGAGAGATGTAGTAGTTGAGTTTGTCATCGTCTGCCACAGCAGATACCGTGTCATTCCCTTTTAGTTTTGCCGGTTGCTCTACGGCTTCAACAGTCTGCTGCATGTTTTTGTTCTGGGCCACAACGGGTTTATCTTGTGCCATCATCGGTATCGGTTCATTCTTTTCAACAATCACTGTGCTGTCTTGTTGCTCCTTATGCTGCGCCATTACAGACTTTTGCTTTTCTGATACGCCATCCTTCATAAACAGAGAGAAGCCTATCAATATCAAAATGCCTGCTGCAATGGCACTGATGGATACAGCGTAGAGCCAACGAGTAGATTTGGAATTTGACTTTGACTTGATGCGCTTCATCACACGCTGCTCCATGTCGTGGGGCATCTTCATCTCTGACGCCCGGTCGTTTTGTCGTTGTAAAGCCTGGCGGAAAAGGTCTTCGTTATTCATCGTTCAAGCATGTTAAGATAATCCTGAGTCGTTGACGTATTCGGTGAAGTTGACTGCTGAGCCTCGATACTTCACGATGGAGAGAGTCGCTTGGAGAGCCTGTTATGTATGCTATTTCTTTTAGGGGGCGGTGGTCGAAATAGTAGAGTTGCAAGAGCATCTGGTCTTCGGGCGTTAATTCCTGAATGGCTTCATCCAACTGTTCTACTGTTGTCGTTTCCAGCAGTTCGTCTGGGATATTGTCACTCACCTCGATAGGTATATCCAACAGCCGTTTTCGTTGTCGCAAATGACGCAATGCTTCGTGATAAGCCAAACGATAAAGCCATGTCTTCAGCGAAGCCCTTTCTGGGGAATAGTCATTCAAATGTTCATAGGCCGTCACAAAAGTCTCCTGCACCACGTCCTCCGCGTCCTCCTGAACGGTGACAATACGGCCAACAAATGCCATGAGCGCAGGACCATACTGATTTATCATCAGTGCAAGGTCCTCGATCTTCTTGTTTTGTTTGTGGTGTATCAACATCTGCTTGTCGTTTGTCATTCTATTCTATATAGACTGTTAACGGCAAAATGTCACGAAAGCCACAAGGCAATTAACATAAATTAATGATTTTTGTCCTCTTCTGCAATTCCTGAATTGGCGACCAAATCAACACTTAACAAATAGAAAGAAACGAAATGGCCAATTTGCGTAAAAAATGTGTAATCATTATAAGTGAAAGTATGCCTTTTTTTTATAATTTTGTCGGCTATAATTTGGAATTTCATTTTTTTAGATTATAAAAAACGGTATGAAAAAAAACTTATTATCAGCATTATTGCTGACTATCTCATTGTGTGTCAGCGCTTACGATGTGGAAATTGACGGCGTCTGCTACAACTTGAATCACACAAATCAGGAGGCCGAAGTTTCGTGTCTGCATTATCATCTTGGTGAAATAAACTGGAGTGGAACCTACCGTTTCGCACCGGAGAGCAATTCTACTGGCGAGGAGTGCTATATCGTTCCGATGGATATCTGGGAGAGACTGAAAACCGAGACCTTCTATGCTACTATCAAGGGTGACAATCCCACGATTTACCTCACCAATGGCTGGTGGAGCAGCCTGTACACAAACAACTTTATCACGCCCGGCAATGAACTGCTTGCCGACAACGGCGACGGCACCTGGACCCTGAGTGTTAACTTAGAAGGCGACCCACTTTTAGATTTGTTGGACGAACGGCACCTGCTCTTCACAGGTGATGGATATTCAGTAGAGGATATCTACCTGAAGGATGCAGCCACTGATGGTTCCGGAGACGGGCAGGAGATTGTCTATGTATGGAAAAACGGCACTTATCTATCAGACGAGGCAAACATCCCTGAAAAGATTACCTACGAAGATGTGGAATATACCGTGATTGGTATAAGTGAAAACGGATTTAGCGGTTTCACTCGTCTGACCTCCGTGACCATCCCCTATACAATAACCTCCATCGCGAACAATATTTTCTCTGGCTGCAGAAACCTGGTCTCCATCAAGGTAGACAGCAGAAACGTGACGTATGACTCGCGCGAAGACTGCAACGCCATCATCGAGACAAGCACCAATACGCTGATTGCGGGTTGCCAAACCACGGTCATCCCCAATACGGTGACGGGTATCGGAGACTTTGCTTTCAATCGCTGCAGCGGCCTTACCTCTATAACCATCCCCAACTCGGTAACGACAATAGGCGAGAGCGCTTTTGCTGCTACTGGTCTTGCCGCTGTCGAGATACCCAACTCCGTGACATCTATTGGAGTCTTTGCTTTCGGTGCTTGCAATTACCTCGCCTCTGTGACTATCCCCAACTCTGTGACGAGCATCGGCGACTGGGCTTTCTCAAGTTGTTCGACCCTCACCTCTGTGATTATCCCCGATGAAGTGAAAAGCATAGGAGACTATACTTTCGCTTGGTGCTGGGATCTTGCCTCCGTGGTCATTCCCAGTTCCGTTACCAGCATCGGGGCTTATGCCTTCGAGGCATGCCGCCTGAAGGATGTCTATTGCTATGCTCCGCAAGTTCCAGAAACAATTGAAGACAAAACGTTTCTAGATGCATCAATCGGAGAAGCGACGCTCCACGTTCCTGCCGGATCCATCAACGACTATATGAGCACCACGCCATGGAACGGTTTCATGAACACTGTAGCCCTGACAGATGATGACCCGAGCGAGGTCAGACAAATTGTGAATGAATCAACGTCTACAGACTACCAACCCGTCTACAACTTGAATGGCCAGCGTGTGAACAATGCCGCCAAGGGTATCCTCATCAAAAACGGGAAGAAATATGTGAGGTAGACTATCAAGAATTCAACTTTAGCAAGTTAAAAAGAGTTCATCATCATCGGGAATTTCGGCAACTGTCAAGAATCACAGGCCTCATTTACAGGACTCTATCATCACCTAGTTTACCTTGGTCATGCGGTAACCCATCCGTTTCAGTTGCATGGCTGCTCCCATCAGGTAGAGTTGGTGCAGACAGGTGACGTATGCGTTGAAGGCATCCCTTGTTCCGGGTTCGATGTCCTGGTGGCGCAGGGCGTTGTAGACGCGGGAGGCGCATTCGCCGACAATTTTCTCGAGCACGGTGTAGTCCACGCCGCTAAGCAGCAGCACTTCCTCGCGGATATACTCATCCATACTGTCGTAGCCGCGCTTGTCGCGCATAAAGGCATAAAGGTTTTCTATTTTCGAGTAGATTTCCCACTCTACATCCCAGAATTTAGCGACGGCCATGCCGATGTACATCATCCACCCGAGGCTGGCAGAAGGGAAGTCGTTGAACTCCCTGATTCCATCAGGGATGTATGCTTTTGCTATCTCTTCCCATTTCTCCTCCACGTCAGGGCATTCCGGCAGCCGCTCATCCACTTCCTTCATGCTGACAAGGAACTGATGCAGGTCATTATGTAGTTGCTTTTCGAATTGTTCCATTTTTATTGAATAATTGAGAGTGCAAAAATACGAAAAAATCCCAAAGCATGGTTGATGATGCTTTGGGATTTTTGATAGTTGTGGTGTTTCACTCCATGATTCTTTCTGCCAGTCTTGTGAGTTCCTGGTAGGGGAGTGCGCCGACCTGCCGCTCGATGTCTCCGTCCTTGGTGATGAAGAAGAGTGTCGGGATGGACTGGATGCGTGCAGCCATGGCCAGCGCCTGATTCTTGTCCACATCCACCTTGAGAACTTTGATGCGGTTCTCATAGTCTTGTGCCAGCCGTTTCAACAATGGTGCCATGCCCTGGCAGGGGCCACACCATGTGGCATAGAAATCGATGATGACGGGAATCTTGCCCGTGTAGTCGTATCCTCTGAGATACTGCTGATAGTCTTTGATATTCTCCATATTCGTATTGCTATTTTCTTAGTTTCATAATTTTAGTCGGGCAGGCCAGCGTGCATTTTCCGCACTTGATGCAGTCGGGATGCAGGTAGCCTGCTGCCTCGCCGCGAGAGTCGTAAGGCGTGAGTTGCATGGGACAGACGCGGGCGCAACTCTTGCACTTCATCTGGCAGGCGCTGCTCACATGGACGCTCTTGAATCCTTTGGGCAGCGGTTCCTTATTGGGTGCCACCCAACGTGAGATGGTTCCCATGGGACAGAAACTGCACCAGGTGCGGGGAGCATAGATGAACGACAGAACGATGCCCACGATGGTGGTGATGAGGATGATGGTCCAGAACACACGCCCCACGTCGCCCCAGTTCTTGGCAAAACTCAGTTGGATGCCGAACATGGTGAAGATGAAGACCACCATGAACAGCCGGAACCCGAAGGTGCGGACAAACTTCGGTATGGGTCTGTGGGGAGAGTATTTCGAGAGCAGACGGTCGTACATGCTTCCTCTCGGACAGACATGGCCGCACCAGTATCTGCCGCGCCAGATGGAGGTCAGCACAGGACCTATCATGCAGATGAGCGCCAGCAGTCCAATCACCGGATAGAACCATGCGATGATGAGGTAGGCGAAAAGGATCCAATAGAGCGGCAAGCCCTTGGTCTCGAAATGCCGGTGGAAGTTCTTTTTCTTGTTCTTCTTCTGTTCCATGTCGTATTCGTTTTTTCTTGCTGCAAAATTACAAAGATAATAATAGAAATATGAACGAATTTTTCTATCTTTGCATCGACTCTATCTATTATAGAATACAAATGACCTTACAGCAACTGAAATACATTGTAGCCATCGACCGCTACCGCAATTTTGCCAAGGCTGCCGAATCCTGCGGCATTTCGCAGCCCACCCTGAGTGCCATGCTGGTGAAACTGGAAGAGGAATTGGATGTGCGCATCTTTGAGCGCAACAACAAGAGTGTCGCCCCGACGGCCAACGGAGCAAAGATCATCCGTCAGGCAGAACGTGCCATTGCCGAAGCAGAGCGCATCACCTGGCTGGTGAACGAGGAGAAGGGCAGCGTGTCGGGTGAACTGTCTCTTTCCGTCGGTCCTACCATCGCCCCGTATATCCTTCCGAAGTTCATCAGGCATTATGTGGAGGACTATCCTGCAGTCAAACTAAGTGTCAAGGAAATGAAAGCCGACATGATGCTCAGCGAATTGTGGTTGGGTCATCTCGATGCCGGCATCGCCATCAGCGGGAACACCCGTCAAGGAGTGTTGGAGATACCGCTTTACACAGAGAAGTTCATGGTCTATCTGGCAGAGAACTGTTGGCGGAAACTTCCCGTGTTCAAGCCCGAGAATCTGGAGCATGAGAAAATGTGGGTGATGAAGGAGGCGCAGTGCCTACGCGAGAGTGCTTTCAGTTTCTGCAAGGCCCGTACCAAAGGACGGCACATCTATGAGGCAGGCAGCATCGAGACCCTCATCCGCATCGTCGATGAGAATGGCGGTTTCACCATCATCCCCGAGATGCATCTGCCTTTCCTATCCGACAAGCAACGCGAGAACGTACGCCGCATAGAGGGCGACTACCTCTCACAGCGTCGTGTCTCGCTTTACATCCGCGAGGATTACATCCGTCAGAGCATGCTCAACACCATCACGAAAACGCTACTCCGTTTCATGCCAGATGGAATGATGGAGGAGCGGATAGTGAAGTACGGAATCAAACTGTAGCCAACGAATCGTGGTGAATGTTCTCGTGATCCATTTTCGTCCTTTAATTTGCGATTCTCCATTAATAGTCTTATTTTTGCATCAAGTGAGTAAAATTCGGCTCGGCCAAGGACAGATTGATGTCTATAAAGGCCTAAAAAACAAGTGGTATCACAATATAAATTGATCAATATGGAATTATCGAAAACAGACAAACGTCAAATGAAAGACATCATCCGCCAGGGAATCCTACGCCGGTGTGAAGAGTGGCTGAAAGAAACATCCGAGTTGATTAACAAAGAATACGGCAAAGAGGAAAATGCCTTCGACCGTTGTATGGAAGTAACCAAGAGGTCACGCAACTACTTCAAAGAAGCCATGAGGCGTGAAGACTATTACCGCAACACGATGCTCCTCTCGGGGGCTGGTGAATTGCTCGCCAACGGTTACCTGACACTTGATGACTTCAAAGATGTAAGACCCGAGATACAAGATGCCGTTAGACTATGGGCAAGGATGGATTACTGAAAACGGAATAATAGTGGATAATTGAGATAAGGTAAATCCGCGAAGGTCAGGAAAAAATAAGAGATGCTGAACTTTTATTACCATCCATTTGAGTTTGAGCAAGGTTGTTGGTATCATCGCAATGAAAGGACGGATGATTGATATATAAAAAGATGCCTAACAAATAAGAATTTTGAAATATGCCAAAGAAAAAGCATAAGAAGCAACAAAAGGGACAACAGTTCCTGACGCCCGAACAATTTATGAAGCAGCGTGCACGCTCATTGGAGATTGGCACTTGTTACATATCGGAGGATATGAAGGATTATGGCGAGGGGTACGTCATAGTCACCCGACGGCATACCGGTGGGCGTATCAGCATGGCCATGTATCTCGTGGACATTTATTGCCTCGGTATGAAAGACTCTTTCTTCCGACTCAGGCTCGAAGAAGATGAACTGAAAGAGATGCTCGACCATGGACCCATTATACGTGAATGTTCCTACGATGAAGCCCACAACTGGGTGTATGGTGCCATTGCCTGGGCAGAGGAGGCGGGTATAGCACCCGACAAGTCGTTTGCTATTACAAAGTACATGCTTGAGGAGGACACCGATGACATACCACTGATAGAACATGAGTTCGGATACAATGGAAAGCATTTCTTGGTGGCCAACAATAACCTGGAGGCCAGCCGATACTTGCCACTGATGAAGAAGAACCTGGGCGAGGGAAATTATACGTTCACCATCAAAACAGATGATGACGAGGACCTGGACTTGGATCCTGATATAATACAAGAGCGGCTGGAACATGTCAGCGAAAACCCTATCTTCAAGCGCTATGGTCCCAGCACGGAATACACCTACCACCACCCTGAGTATCCCAAAACACTCCAACTCGATGGTCCGGAATGGCTTTACAGCAAATTACTGAGTACGGATAACGCACTATATCTTCCAGAAGAGTTGACCAAACGTATCCTGGAACTGCCACACGACATAGTGAGGCACGACTTGGAACAAATTGTACTCTACCATATAGGTCTGACTTGCGACAAAATCCCTGACGACTACGCCCCAGACGGTTATACAGGCATCCTTTCCAACTGCGCCATTCTTTTAGGCGAAGTGGGCAATGAGGAAAGCAGCCTCAATGTTGTTTTGGAATTGTTGCGCCAGTCTTTCGATTTCATGGACTATCATTTTGGTGATGCCGGTAACGAGATATTTGTACCTACATTATATCTGCTTGGGCAGAACAGACTTGATGTGCTGATGAATTTCGTCAAGGAGGAAGGTCTTGAAACGTTCTGCAAATGTTATGTGTTCCCCGCCGTAGCACATATAGCACTCGTGCAGCCGGAGCGGCGCAACGAAGTCATTGGATGGTTCCGCGAGGTAATACGCTTCGCCACGAAGATGCTGCCGAAGACACAGTGGATAGACTGTGACCTGGCCGGGCTGATGCTGCACGACCTGCTAGATATACAAGCAAGGGAACTCCTGCCGGAACTTCGTGAGATGTTTGCCACGGGACTTGTCGACCTTGGATCTTGTGGGGATTTCGCCGACGTAGCACGCATGATTGCCAACCCCCGTTATATCGGCAACCCATCAGCCTATGAAACAGACACCTACAAACGTTTTGCGAATATGAAAAAACATTGGGAGAAATGAATCATAATGGAATAGACAAGAAGAAATCCTGAAAGAGTTGACTGGTTTTGACACAGAAATGTTCACCACCATCCTCAAACTGACGAAATTGAAATAGCGGGTGCAGACAAAAGTGGGAAATATTGCAAATATTTCAAAGGTCAAAAGCAAATGGACAAGTAGAAAAACACTAAGCGATTTTCAACTTTCAACCAGTTTGAGAATGCAAAGTTGCACGAAAAACAACTTTTTTGCCCCAAAATCGCAAGAAAAAAGTTGGATTTCGTGCAATTTTTGAAAACTAGTTGTATCTTTGCGAAAAGTAACAAACGTTACTGTAACAACGAATACTATTCAAAATTATGAGATTCTACGATAGAGAGAAAGAGCAACAGGTGCTTGGTGAAGTGCTTCGCAGAAGCAAGTCCGTGGTCAAAATGGATGACCTATTTTAATTGTCATAAGTCAGCCTTATTTTCTCCCTCTTTTAAAAAAGCGACGAACTCGGCGTTCAGCCGCGTCTCGTCGAACTCGGACAAGTCCCAGTCATAGCTGAACACCTCGCGTAATCGCGGAGACGCTTACTATGAATACGTTTAAATACACATCCGTGTGTTCCCGTGGTGTTCCGGGATTTTGCAAAACCGTGTTGAGATTTTTCATCAACCCCCATTTGTCATCACTTCCCTGATTTGATGACTTTCTGGATATAGCGGATGGCATCACTTTTGACATCGTCTTCCTTCTCCACGATGTCGAGCACTTTGTCTGCCACCCAGACAATCAGCAGTTCCTTCTCGCCCACGTCGAAAACCTTTGCCACGCTCGGTATCTGCCT
>JAEEGL011203513.1_pt1 | contig 99753 bp, 94 predicted proteins | sample 9134231 | NCBI WGS metagenome assembly JAEEGL01 (sample SAMN16246548, study PRJNA631951) | gut metagenome | biome: gut microbiome; feature: rumen; material: fiber-attached | host: Bos | place: Iran: Karaj | collected 2018-10 | reverse complement strand
TTGAGAATGTTGCCAACGGCCATATCGTGAAAGACGACATAGAGTACGGCCACGGAATAAGCATACCGCTGTGGACGTTTGGGCTGCTCTATTAAACAACAACTCCCGCATTAACGCATTCACACGTTCACACATTCTATATCGCATTCACACGTTAACACATTCTTAAAGCGCATTCCCACATTCAAGCTTATTGTTTCTTCGGTGATCCTTCGGCGATCTCTCGACGATGTTGGCTCGCTGACCTTTCTTTGTGAGTTATACGATCCGTCTTTATGGGTTCTTTCAATACATCATCAGAACTATTTCCGATATTTATAGAATGCATATATTGTTTGCCACTCCCCATAAGCAATCATTATTTTACTCAGGAACATCAATAATTTACCCAAAGGAGTTAATGCAAATTCAGGTTTGTCTCCAATAAGATTAAAAATATCAAGCAGAGATAGATACCCAACAAAAACATCACCAAACCCTTTGAAATGCCAATCAATAACAAAATATTGTTGCTTCATTCCACAATAATTGAGAACAAAATATGAAACCAAGGCAATTATTGTAGTAAAGAGAATTCCCCTAAACCAACTTCTATTATAATTGTTAGAGTATTTGTTTAGCCACAAGAGCAATCCTTCTTCCGAAAAAACATTTGTTACAAAGAACCATAATGGCTCCATTATTTTCCATTTCTTATTCCTTTTGTTATATTCACGTTCAATTTTTTTTACCTTTTTTATTTCATTTATTGCGGCGATGTCGCTCTGTTTTAGTTTCTTCGCTAATCGATTAATCTTAGTGGTACTAATAGAACGAAGATGGTCATCATATATATCAGCGGTATATTTATTGTAAGCAATATCATCATTTCGTTGCAATGCACCGTTTCTCAAGATTGTACCTGCTTGATTCATTAAACGATTGTATTTAAAGTCGAATTCTAATATAGAATTTACTTTCACATTGACCATATCAATAGTCCCAATATTACAACTTAATAAAACCAACTGTTTGTCAATCGAAGTTCCACTCATACAAATTTTACCCATACGAAGCACTTTCGAATCATTGTCAACAATCTCTTTTGTGTCATAATTAATACATTCAAATATAATACTATTATTTGTTTCCACATTAACATTTGTGGTTTTAGAGAGAAAACAATTAAAAAATTTAACATCCTGAGATATTCGTCCTTCTAAATAGAATTCTGTTTCTTTTTGTGGTAATAGTACAAAATTTCGGAACTCTAATCCGCCTTTAATATCAATTTCTTCAATATTGAAATTCCCTTTACAACTAATACGATCAAAAGAAATACTCGTAACTGAAAAGCAATGCATCATAACAAAATCATTACATGTTAGATCTGTTATTTGTAACGAGTTTGTAGATGAACTTTTAAAGATGCAATCGTAAAATGCCAGCCTTTTAATTGATGATTTAGATGTTTTTTGGGAAACAACCTCTTTATTAAATGTCAACTTGTTAAATATCAATTCATCGCACTCTATTCCATCAATTAATACAGGATAATCAACAGAAATATTACCAGAGGATAAATCCATCGGAATACCCTTTTCCCCTAGCAAACCGTATGTATCAATTGCGCATGAAATCTTTAAATCCACAAGACGGATTTCGTTATATTGTTCAATGGATTTTTGAATAATACGAAATAGTTCTTTGTATGATTTAACAACTGTCTTATTATTGTATTTGCCAATTGTTTTTTTCATTGCGATAAATATCTATAAATAAACCATATATTTTTTTGCAAAGATACGAGTTTTATATGATTTGCAACAGATTATTTTCAAAAATTGATAGATATTTTCTTTGATTGTTTTGTTCCGGATTAATCTGAGATTCTATTGTGTTTAGCTGTATTTTCATGAATTTTAATTAATAAAACGACTCCGGAATAGGTATTAAAACGCCGGCGTATTAAATGTAATATTGATTTACAGTGAATTATAACAAGCGAAAAACACCGTAGTATTAACGATTATAATGTTGTATTTTTGCAAGAAAAAAATATGGACAAACAACTTGAGATTAAAAAATACGAAGCAACTATGGCGCGGTGTTCAGCCTCGGCGATCAAATGGTTGGTTTGGATTTGCAATAACAGCAGTGGCGGTACAATGCTTATATCTGACATCGAGTTAAAGGAGTCGGAGGAATTGGCTATTGCCTATTGGAAGAGGGAAATATTGCTTTGCCCTCAGATAGCCGAGTCTGCCAAGGAACTGTACAAAGAAATGTTTGAACAGAAAGTACATGATGAAGCCCATATCCTAAAAAACAATCTGCAAGAGGTCTTGCCGAGACAATTCTGTATAAAATAAAGAATCAATGATGTATTAAGGAGTGTCAGTGTGACTAAGAATGTACTTGTCCAAGACAAGTGGGAAATCCTCGTTCTCCTTGTGTTCTTGATAGTATTTCTTGGCTTGGTCAGACATCTGTTTTAAGACACCCGGTTTTTTTTGAATCTTTTCAATTTGTAATCGAGTTTTCTTAGTTTCAGATGCGGTAAGCATCCCATTAAGATAATGGATGTATTTTACCTCTATTTCATCATGCACAAGTTGCTCTACCAACCTACACTCATCACTTTCATAAGAGGTCAAATACACACAATCAATAGCCCCATCAACATCAAGATAGTCCAATGCATTACAAACCAACCTATATTCTTTTTCTCCGGACCACCCTGTTTGCTTGGTGAAGAATAGACCATTCTGTTCTGCTGCAATATAATCTTTCAGTTCCTTGATTGTGGTTATCGAGTCTGGAATATCTGTACGCTGTGGTGGAATATCACAATAATTCACGACTCCTTTTAAAACCTCATCGGGTATTTTTAATTTGTCATAATCAAACTCAATGCATACTCCACGAGACTTATCTGCATAATACCCCCACATCATTGTGTTCATGTATCCTTTGATGGAAGAATCTTGGTCCAAAGAAAAGCTAATCTGTTTATACTGTGTAACCAAATCTTGAAACGCGAACATCACCGGCAAGTGAGAAGGGTTAGAAATTGATATGCCCTTCATTGATTCTTGAATATCGTTCACACTAAGCATACTCCCGAACTTTAATTTCTGAGAGAGCCAAATTCGTACAAAAGTATCAAATGAAGTGAAGTGATACAAATTCTTGAATCTGTCATCCCCCTCAAGTGGGATACCTGGATACTGAGTATTAATTACCTTGCCACTATTCATATCAACTTATTAAAAACAATTGTCTTTAAACAAAGCAATTACCGCGACTACAAGTGCAGCAAATGCGACAAAGGCTGACACCACAGTAATACATTTTATTTGTCGATTCAATTTTACACATTGTTCATTCGACATACTTGCTTGATAATTGAACAATGATGATTGTGCCAAATTGGCGAATGTCTGTTGCCTCAAAGCATCTCGACCTTGATCAGTAATTGTTATGCTTGGGTTGCTATCACTTGTGTCTTGAAACTCAGCCTTTAAAAAACCAATATTGCATAATTTTGCCACGCACATATTATAATAGGGAATAGACACATCCCATATAAATTCATTGTCCACATAATTGAAAACCCATTTTTTCAAATCCGAGAAACAATATTTCTCTTTATATACAAAAGCCTCTAATATGGCAGACAAGATAAGATTTTCCTGATAAAAACGTTTTGCAATCTCTTTAATTGTCCTTCCCGAATTCAAGCCAATACCTTCGTAAGGTTTCATTTTATCCTTGAAAGTATTAAAAAGCTCATGTATTTCTTTTAATGCTTTAATATCTTCATCTGTCGCCTTGGAAGGATCTTTCATTATTTCACCCATTGTTGCCATATCATTATTCTTAGAATAATTTTACTGTATAATAACGAGGGGGCACCTCGTTTATTGTTCTATTACAGCGATTTCTCAGGGGTGAGGTCGTTGAGTTAGTAGACTATTCAAATGTCATCTTCGGGAGGTTGTCGATGATGTCGAGGGTTTTGAGGCTGAGGGTGATGATGCTTTGGAGGAGTTCGAAGGGATACTTGGGGTTGCCGTGTTCGATGCCCCATTGGTTGGCGTCGTTGCGGATGCCGCTCTTGCTGTCCACCTTGTCGCAGTAACGTTCCATAATCCACTCGATAGCGCTCTTGCCGTTGACCACGTAGTCGTAGGCACGCAGAGGGATATTGCGCAGCGTAATGAACTGGTTGTATTCGATGATGCTCTTGTCCTTGTCTTTTCCACGCTTGCCAAACTTCATTTGCTCCACTCGGTAGAGCTTCTCCGGAGTGTCGGCATCCATCATGCCTGGCAGCAAATTATGCCAATCCACCACCACCTCTTTCGACGCAGGCACTTGCCCGTAATTCAGATGCAGCTCTGCCAACTCGCGACCAGCACGGCTGAAGGCCCAGAAGTCGTCTGGTTTCTCTACCAGTGGCAGACGTGGTAACATCTTCTTCAGGTCGTTGGCAAAGGTATCGCGGTAGGCCGGACAATGCAGGAATCCATAGACGTAATAGAAAATATCCTCCTTTGTCACCTTGTCGCCATACTGCTCCCGTGCCCGCTTCAGGATAAAGTCTGTAATGGCATCGTGACGAATATATTTGTTCTGTCCATCATCAAAGAGGTTACCTTGAGTGCCTTTGTTTTCTTCATACCAGTAAAGAGGGAAGCATTGCCCTGATGCTATTAAACTTAAATCACAGATACTGCAAATTATTAAACAAGAAAAATCCTTGGTTCCACCAACTCCACTCACACTGATAGCTATGTTTTTAGAGTCATTTGAAGGATAAAGCTTGTTGTTTTGATATTGCATTGCATTAAAATCTCTCTCAAAATACAAGTTATGCATACAAAAAGGTCTATACATCGCATGGTAATACTTTGAAGAGTCATGTTCCATCTGTGTTTTTTTCTGAAAGAGTTGAATGAGATTTCGATTCCAACTAATTAAAGTATCGTCAAATACTGTCTCATAACTATTATCGTCATTTTTTTTCCTCAATTCATCGTTATAATTACCAATCATTCGTTGAACGTTTTTAACTAAGTCTTTAAACGAATAATTGTATGCCCAAGAGTCTCGACCCGTTGCTACACCTAATGTATGTGTGCAAAAGTATGACTTTTCACTTATTCCAAATTTGTCAACTGGCTCTATTGGAATATACGAAGAAAAAATGTCTTTTCTTTGACTAATCCAGTCGCCATGCTCATTCGGGTGAAGTGTAACCATTTGCAAAGAAGCAATAGAATGTTCTTTACGGATGATGTCAAGTTTCTGCTCTCGCGTCAAATAGTCACCAATGTCGTGGTAGTGGATAACTGCATTGCCTTCATGCGGTTTCTTTACCAACAAAGTAATGCTTACAGGGGTACGGCTACCACTGCCGAATATCTTGCCACCTTCACGACGAGATAATTCCCCACTGGTACGCTGGTTGCCTCGTAAATTGAAGACAAATATCTCAGCAAACTCTTGCTCTATGCTCTTACGGAAAGAATCAAATCCATTATTGTCAAGCCAAGCGCCATTGCTAACGAAAGCAATGATGCCTTTGTTGTCAAGTCTATCTGTGGCATACCGGAATGCCTTGATATATGAGTCATATACGGCCTTTACACTTGATGCTTTAGAACCGATTGTATATTGTCTTTCAATTTGTGATTCTAATAATGGATAGTGCTGGTTCTGCGCATTGTCATTGGCACTCTTTTGTCCTGCTGAATACGGCGGATTTCCGATAATAACTGTAATCGGGCTGTCAAGCTGTCGTTGGACACGTTTGTTGTTCTCTACAAATGGAGTCTCGAAACCTTCTACTTCCTTCTGGCGGTCGAGGCCTTTCTTTTTGGCATACATCTGTTCACCCAGCTGGAAGGTGTCGGTGAGGCAGATGCCCGGGAAAGCTGTGTAACTGTCTGTCTGCTGCAAAAGGTCGTGATAGACATTCTCTATATTGACGCTAGCGATATAGTATGCCAGTAGCACTATTTCGTTAGCAAAGATTTCGTTCTTGTATTTGTATTCAATATCATGTATGATGCCACTCTGCAACAGACGGGTGATGAAGGTGCCAGTGCCAGTGAAGGGGTCGATAATCTTCACATTGCGATCGTTCAACGAGCGACCGAACTGCTCGTTCAACACATGTTCCACGCTGTGGATGATAAAGTCCACCACCTCGACGGGTGTATAGACGATGCCCAGCTGCTCTTTTACTTTCGGGAAAGCGGTGGTGAAAAATTTATCGTACAGTTCCACCACAATCTTCTGCTTGGCTTCAGCGTTGTCGATACCCTCGGCGCGTTTGCGTACGCTGCGGTAGAAGGCATCGAGGCTCTTGCGGTCGGCCTCGTCTATCTTCTCGTTCAGCAGGGTAACAATCTTACTCATCGCCTTGCTGACAGGGTTGTTGGCGGTGAAGGCGTAACTGTCGAACAAGGATTCGAATACCGGCTGGGTGATGATATGCTGCGCCAGCATCTCCACTGCCTGCGGCTCACTGACCGAAGGGTTGATGTCCTTATGAAGACCTTTGATGAAGCGGTCGAACTCACGTCGGGCTTTGGGTTCCTCTGCAATCAGTTGGTTTATCTGGGCAATATGTTTTTCGGCAATCTTAGCCACATCGGATGCCCATTGTTCCCAATAACGCTTACTGCCCACCTTCCGTACCATGCGGGCAAAGATGACATTCTGCAACTGCTCAAAACGCATCTCTAGCTGGGTCTTAAAGGCATTCCCTTGTTCCGCAGCCAATAAGCCATCACCATCGGACTCTTCGTCACCGTTGCCACCACCCTGCCCGATAAGGCTGCTACCGGGACGTATCAGCTGCACGGCATCGGGGCGTTTCTTGTTCAGTTCAATCTTGTTAACCATCGCATTGAAGCGGTCATCGTGGGCACGCAGGGCGTTGAGGATGTCCCACACCACAGCGTAGGTCTTGTTGTCGTTCAGCGCCACCTCGGGGTCAACATCACTCGGCACCACTATCGGGATGATGATATAGCCGTATTTCTTACCTTCGGCACGGCGCATCACACGCCCTACCGACTGCACCACATCGACCTGCGAGTTTTTGGCAGCAAGGAAGATGACTGCGTCGAGCGACGGCACATCGACACCCTCGCTCAGGCAGCGCACGTTGCTCAATAGATGACAGTCGTAGCCATCGGTGCGGGTATTCTTCAGCCAACTCAACTTGGCCTCGCGCTTGGCGGCACCCATGCTGCCATCCACGTGGTCGGCCTCCACACGCACCAACCCCTTGCGCTCCTCGCTGCTGAGGCTAGCGTAATAGGAATCACGGCAGGCGTTGAAGGCCTCCTTGATGGCTTTGCTGACCTTGATATTCTGACAGAAGGCCACCGCACGGTGCATCGGCTGCGGGTCGATTTCGCGAAGCAGCTTATTGTCGTATCGGCTGCGTTTGCTGAGGGCGTTGATACAGCCGATGAGTTTGGCCATATCGTCGGTATTCACTTCCTTCTGTATGGCTGCATCGAGGCCGGAGAGAGCCACTTGCACCTCGGTGTTCACGTCGCCCGGCTCTACGTTGAGGATAAGCACCTTGTAGTCGGAAAGGAGGTTCTTGTCGACCGCTTCGCCGAACCCAAGACGATAGAATTCCTCACCATACAATTCAGGATTATCCATCGAGCAAAGATAGGCCTCTTGGTCTTTGGCCTTCTTCTGGTCGGACTCCTTGTACAGGCGCGGGGTAGCAGTCATATACATACGTTTGCAGGCATGTATAAAGTCGTTATCATGCACCCGAACAAATGCGCTCTCGTCATCGCCTTTGAGGGTGACACCGGTTGTGCGGTGGGCTTCGTCACAAATAATAAGGTCGAAGGTCAATTCCTCACCGATGGCACTTTGGGCAGCCGCGATACGTTCGATACTCTGATAGGTGCTGAACACCACAAGCATACCTTCTCGCTTGTCATGCTGCAGAGCGAAATATTGCTGCTTAATTTGTTCCACGCTGGTGGATGCTGGAAATGCCAACTCTTCAACGCTGGTGATATTGGTGTCGTCGTCCTTGGTGTGGGTGCGGCTTACCTCGCTGTCGGAGCAGATGCACATGGGACGGATGGGCTTCTGCGCATCGAAGCACCATTCGCGGAGGGTCTGCCCCAAAAGGGCGATGCTGGGAACGAGAAAGAGTATCTTTCCTCGGCAGTCGGTCATCTGCTCGGCGATGCGGAGGGCGGTGAATGTCTTGCCTGTTCCACAAGCCATAATGAGTTTTCCGCGGTCATGCTCTTTGTAATATTTCATGGCCTCATTGAGAGCATCTTGCTGGTGTTGACGAACCTCCTTATGTTCGGTGATGGCTTTTGTGCCGCTGATGCCTTTATCCAACTCCTCCCAATCGACAGGCATCTCGGCCAGCTCGGCGAGATGCAGCACGCTGGCTGGTATTGCCTGGCCTATAAAACTTTCGGCAGCGTGGCTGGTGAACCCGCCGTCTGTGGTATCTATCCAAAGACGGAAACTAAAAAAATGCTTATTGCCATCATTATCTTTGAATGCACGAGACGAGGTGGTGAGGAAAGTGTCAACATCCCCTTTGTCAATCTTTGCGTCGGCACGATAGCACTTGCACTGTATAGCCCAATATTTGCCGTCGTTTGTTTGTGCCACAAGATCGATGCCTGAATCGTGGGCCGAGATACTTAGACGGTAAGGGAACTCACTCCACAGCCATACTTGTTGTAGTTCGTTGCAGTAAGGAGGGATGGTGCGAAGCATTGCCTGCATCAGGCGTTCAAAACGGTTGCCTTTGTCGGCTTCGGAATAAGATTGGTTGCGGTAGTGATTGATTACTTTCTCGAAATTACTCATGATGCTTGGGTATTGTAAGGTTTTTACCCTCTTGCCAAACACCAAAAGAAAACCGTGAACTTTTGTCTAATGCTGAGGCTCTGGACTGCCTATAGTACCAACAGAAAGCTCACGGTATATCCGTGAGCGTTTCTTGCTTTCTGCGGTACTAATTTGAAATTGTCCAGATTCCAGCATTAGTTGAGAGCAAAAACGCTTCTAATTTATGTATTTGTTACTATTCTATCTTTCTATTTTATTCAGTTTTAATTACTTTTCATCATTTCATTTTTACGCTGCAAAGATACAAATCTTTTCTCAGTCAACAAAATATTATTTCTCAATGAAACTTACGAATGTGAAACCTGAAACTTGAGACCAGGGAATCCCGGAAGTTCACTCATCATGTTCGTGGGCAAAAGCAGAGTGCAGAGAATGCTTGCTTTCCTTGCCGAAACGAAAAGACGTAGACGCAGTCAGACTTGAAACCAGAGAGACCCTCCTCCCCCTCTCTCTTTAGGAGAGGGGGCTGGGGGGTGAGGTCCACTTGAAACCTGAAACTTGAAACCTGAAATGAAGAATGTAGAACGTAGAATGTGAAATGCACTTGTTTTCCATTTTCGGGGAGGCAGGTTTCGGGGGCAACCTAAAGTCAGAGTTATGTCAGAGTCACATCAGACCTACATCAGAGTTGCATCGGATTGTGCCGCTGTAAACTTTTCCCCGAAATAGCATCTTCCTTGGTTTCAATGTGTATACTAAAGTTTGTTCAGAAAGTTTGCTTGGTAACGGATTATTTTTGTATCTTTGAAAATTCAAAATCGGATGCCTCTTGGCGACGATTGCGCATCTAAACATTGAATATTACAAACTTAATACATACTGAAATGAAAATATTAGTTCTGAATTGCGGCAGTTCGTCCATCAAGTATCAGTTGATTGATATGGACAACAACGCCAAGGTGATGGCCAAAGGCCTCCTCGAACGCATCGGTCTCGAAATGGGTGAATTCACCCACAAGTACAATGGCGAGAAGCACTACGAGCAGCTCCCCATCCCCACCCATACCGACGGTATCAAAATCGTTCTCAAAGCTCTTACCGACCCCAAGATGGGCGTCATCAAGGACCTCAAGGAGATTGGCGCTGTGGGTAACCGCGTGGCCCAAGGCGGCGAACTCTTCAAGGAGAGCTGCCTGGTGAACGACGATGTGATTGAGAAAATCAAGGGACTGGCCGACCTGGCTCCGCTGCACACTCCCGGCAACCTGGCGGGTATCTACGCTATGCGCGACGTGCTGCCCGGCGTGCCGCAGGTGGCTGTGTTCGACACCGCTTTCCACCAGACCCTGCCTCCGAAGGCCTATCTCTACGGCTTGCCCTACGAATACTACCAGAAGTACGGCATCCGTCGCTACGGATTCCACGGCACCAGCCACATGTATGTGGCCGAGAAAGCCGCCAAGATGGTGGGCAAAGACTGGAAAGACCTCAAGATTATCAGCTGCCACCTCGGTAGCGGTGCCTCCATCTGCGCTGTGGATCACGGCAAGTCGGTCGACACCTCGATGGGTATGACTCCCCTTGAGGGTCTTATCATGGGCTCCCGCCCCGGCGATGTGGACCCTGGCGCCCTGACCTACCTCATCGAGAAGGAGAACATGAGCTGGAAGGATGTGACCACCATGCTCAACAAGAAATGCGGCCTCGTGGGTATCAGCGGTGGCAAGCAGGATATGCGCGACATCCGTGCCGGCCGCGATGCCGGCGACGAGCGCTGCACCTACGCCTTCGATATGTTTGCCTACAGGGTGAAGAAATACATCGGTGCCTACATGGCTGCCATGAACGGCTGCGACATCCTGCTCTTCACGGGCGGCATCGGCGAGAACGCCTGGTTCATGCGTCACCCCATCTTGGAGAACATGGACTTCCTCGGCATCAAAATCGATATGGAACTCAACGACAAGATTTCGGGCGACGACGCTGTCATCTCCACTCCCGACTCGAAAGTTACCACCATCGTGGTGGCTACCGACGAGGAATTTGTCATTGCCAGCGACACCTATCGTTTGGTCAAATAACGTGCTTCCGCACATCCCTATCCCCAACAGGGCATCCGCCAACGGATGCCCTGTTTCTTTCCTCCGTCGATTTTCTCCCCTTGCCGTGTAATAATTACCGAACCCTTCCGTTTTTACAACGTTATGAAACGAATACTTGCACTCCTTATCTGCCTGCTGCCCCTCATGACTCTGGCCCAACGCTACAGCACTTCCGACGCCAAAGCCATCAAACTCTACGAGAAAGGCAAACAGGCCATCTATCAGTCACGTGGCGACGAGGCGACCAAATACTTCAAGCAGGCCCTTGAACACGACCCCCGCTTTGTGGAGGCCAACATCGTGCTGGCCGATTGGAACCTCGACATGGGCCACGACGAGCAGGCCCGCCAGTACTACTATGCCGCTGTGAAGATAAACCCCGATTTCTACACCCAAGCGTGGTTTCAGCTGGGCGAGTTGGAACTCAAAGCAGGCAACTATTCCAAAGCCAAGGAGAACTATGAAACATTCCTGAAACGCGACAAGAAGAATGCCGACCGCCACACGGCGGCAAAACACGGCATCGCCTGTGCCGAATTCAGATCCTATGCAATAGCCCACCCTGTGGAGTTCCGTCCCGAGAATATGGGTAACGCAGTCAACTCCCGCGACGACGAGTACCTGCCGGCGCTCACCGTCGACGGACAGACGCTGATATTCACACGCCGCTTCCCCCGCACCCGAAGCACCATGCCTGGATTGGCTGAGGAGGAGGACTTCTACATCACCACCTGCGAAGAGGGCGTCTGGAGCCAGGCGCAACGCATGAGCGAGCCCGTCAACAGCAACGACAACGAAGGGGCGCAATGCATCTCGCAGGATGGGCGCATCATGTTCTTCACCGCCTGCGGACGGCAGGATGGCGCAGGACGCTGCGACCTCTACATGTGTACGCGCAAAGGCGACAAATGGAGTGCTCCCCGCAACCTCGGTCCTGCGGTCAACAGCAGTGCCTGGGAGTCGCAACCCTCCTTCTCCATCGACGGCCGCACGCTCTATTTCGTAAGCGACCGGCCGGGAGGATACGGGGGTATGGACATCTGGAAAACGGTCTACGACAAAGGCGGCTGGGGCAAGCCCGAGAACCTGGGACCCACCATCAACACCAGCGGCAACGAGATGAGCCCTTTCATCCACTATGACGACCAGACGCTCTATTTCTCCAGCAACGGGCATGTGGGCATGGGCGGCATGGACCTGTTTGTAAGTCACAAGCAGAGCGACGGCTCGTGGAGCAAGCCCGTCAATGTGGGCTACCCCATCAATACCGGCGCCGATGAGACCAACCTCATTGTGAGTGCCGACGGTCACACGGCTTACTACTCCTCCGACCGCGAAGGGGGCTATGGACGGCAGGATCTCTATCATTTCGAGCTGCCTGTGGCGGCACGTCCCGTCGTCACCATCTGCATGAAAGGCATCGTCTACGACGAGAAGACTGGATCGCGGCTGTCGGCAGAAGTCAAGGTGGTGGACCTCAGTACGGGGAAGACCGTAGCCACCACAACCTCCGACTCCCAGAAGGGTAGCTACATCATCAGCTTGCCCGCCCTGACCGACTACGCTGTGCATGTCAGCGCCAAGGGCTACCTGTTCTACTCCAAGAACTACAACCTGGAGAAAGGGGTGGCTGCCGACCGCACCTGGAGTCCCGACCATATCGACATCCCGCTGAAACGGCTGGAGAGTGGCGAACGCATAGCGTTGCGCAACGTCTTCTTCGAGACCAACCAATACACGCTGCTAGAGGCCTCACAAATAGAACTCAACAAGGTGGTGGAAGTGATGAAGAGCAACCCGACATTGAAGATAGAGCTTGGAGGCCACACCGACAATGTGGGCCGTCCAGCCGACAACCAGCGGCTCTCCGAACAACGGGCACGTGCCGTGTACGAATACCTGGTGGCCCACGGTGTTGCCGCCGACCGGCTCAGCTACAAGGGCTACGGAGAGACCCTGCCCGTGGCCGACAACAGCACCCCCGAAGGTCGCAGCCAGAACCGTCGTACCGAGATGAAAGTAATGTAACAGATATAATATGCAAAAAGTTGTTATCCTTACAGGTGCCGGCATCAGCGCCGAGAGCGGCATCAGCACCTTCCGCGACAGCGACGGGCTGTGGGAGAAATACCGCATAGAAGACGTGTGTACCGTCAAGGCCTATGAACGCAACCCCCAGTTGGTGCTGGATTTCTACAATGCCCGTCGGCGCGAGCTGTTCAAAGCCGAGCCCAACGAAGCACACCGTCAGCTGGTGCGCTTGGAGAAGTACTACGACGTGCGCATCATCACCCAGAATATCGACAATCTGCACGAACGCGCAGGGTCGACGAATGTGCTTCATCTGCACGGTGAACTCAACAAGGGGCGCAGCGATATCAACGACAACGTCATTGTGGAGATTGGCGACCGCGACATCCACATCGGCGACCGGGCGCCCGATGGCGCGCAACTGCGACCGCATATCGTATGGTTTGGCGAGGGGGTGCCCAATATCGAGCCCGCCTCCAAGCTCTGCGAAGAGGCCGATTTCTTTGTGGTCATCGGCACCAGCATGGCGGTATATCCTGCTGCCGGACTCATTCATTTTGTGCCCAACAACGTGCCCTGCTACCTTGTCGACCCCAAAACCGTCACCGTCAGCCGTCCGATAAAGATATACCAGGAGAAAGCCGGTACAGGGGTCAAAAAAGTGGTTGACGAGTTGATACAGCTGGCTCAACCGGAACCGTAAAATTGCGAAGCCGCAACGCAAACTGGCTTAATGGTGCCGTCTTAAAACTCGCGTCTACTTTCCATTTTTCTCCCAAATGAGAAAATATTGTTATCTTTGCAACCTCAAACAAGCAATAAAAATATATCCTATGAAGAAAGCATTATTCTTTATCCTGCTGACAGGTGCCGCTATCGCTGCTGGAGCCCAGTCAGTTTCATTATCCTACAACCGTGTGGATTATGCCAACGGCGACACCATCCATTTCACTACCGACGAGGTGGAGCCGATGTTCATCCCCACCCTGAACAACTCCGATACGGAGCACGACAGCATGCAGGCCTCCTGCACAGCCATCGATGCCGACGGTATGCAGGTGCTCTCGCTCTGTGCCGGCGTATGTCTGGCAGGCAACGTGTCGCCCGTATTCTCCATGCCTGCCGGCAGAGAATACACGCAACTGTTTGTCGACTTTGAGATCACTACTGGCGATACAGGACTCTTCCTGCTGAAAATCTACAGCACGCAGGTGCCCAACGACACGCTGTCGGTCTATATCGAACTGGTGTTCACAGGCACCCATGCCGGCATCGCCCAGCAAGACAACCGTCCACTCTCGCTGCTCCCCTACCCCAACCCTGCCGTCGGACAGCTGCACATCAGCTACACGCTGCCGGAGGGCTGCGAGAACGGCCGCATCGTGATGCGCAACCTGATGGGTGCCACCGTGCGTGAAGTCGCCATACAGCAAGCCAGCGGCACCGTCACCCTCGACCTGTCGCAGCTTTCGCATGGGGTATACATGTGTGGCATACTTACCAACAACCGCCTCATCGGCGTCAAGAAAGTAGTGGTGATGTAGGGATTCCCCCACGGGGCTGAACGGCAACAGCATTGGCCGCTCATCAAGTCCTCCTCGGAGATTATGATAAAAAGAAAAAGGTGTCGTTACGGACACCTTTTCTTTTTGCAGGGTGGGAGGTGGGGTTCGAACCCACGACCTTCGGATCCACAATCCGGCACTCTAACCAGCTGAGCTACGCCCACCATCTGTCAAATCGGCTGCAAAAGTACTACTTTTTCCGAAAATGACAAAATAAAATTCCTTATGAAGTCCTATAGAATAGAATTATACATTATTTATCAATTATTTACATTATATCGTTTCTGTCTGTCGGAGAGCCGCGCAGCAATACTCTTCAGGTTTTTCCGTGGCCACTTTGCATTTTTTTGCGTACCTTTGCAGCATGATTTCAAAAGCAAAACTCAAATCGTTGGCGTCCTATAAGATGCAGAAGGTTTGCGACTTGGACGGCGTTTTCGTCGTCGAGGGCGTCAAGATGTGCGACGAAGCATTACAATCGGGTGCCACCATACGGGCCATTTGTGCCACCCACCCATGGATAGAGGCCCACGCCGACGCTGCCCAACAGCAGGAGGTGCCGCTCTTCGAAATCACCGACGCCGAGTTGGAACGTATCAGCAACCAGAAGACCCCCAACCAGGTGTGGATGCTGCTGTCACGCCCCACCTCCGACGAGCACCAGCTGCCCGCAGCACCGTTGACGCTTGTCCTCGACAAGATACAGGACCCCGGCAACATGGGGACCATCATGCGCACAGCCGACTGGTTTGGCATACGCACTATCGTCTGTTCGCGCGATACCGTATCGTGCTACAACCCCAAAGTCGTGCAATCCACCATGGGAGCCATCTTCCGCACACGGGTCGTCTATACCGACCTGGATGCCTTTCTCGCACAGCGTCGCCAGGAGGGCTATACCGTCTATGGTGCGCTGCTTGAGGGGGACAATGTGTACCAAACCACGCTGGTGACCGACAAAGCCCTTCTGGTGATAGGCAACGAATCGCAAGGCATCACCGCAGCCGTGCGCGACTATATCGACCGGCCCGTCATGATACCCAACCGAGGGGGCTCCTGCGAATCGCTCAACGCCTCCGTAGCCACCGCCATCCTCTGCTCCGAATTCCTCCGTCGGCAAGAATAAACCTCCACATGCGCCGCCACAACCTCAGCGAATAGTATTAGATACTCGACCTAAAAAAATCATGCACAAACTATTACATTGATTTTAAATAGATCTTAAAATGCTGCCGCCCGATGGCGTTCTACTCCAGGTCTACCCAAAATATTCTATCATGCCCATGATAAAGGCGGGGATAAAGAAGAACTGAATGGCGTAGCCGAGGGCAGTCATGAAGCGGCTGCCAGCCAAATCCATACTGCTCTTAATCCAAAACCAGCGGGGCGGCACCGTATCACCCCAGCCGACAATACCTACGATAAGGCCGATGACTGCCGAGATAATGCCCAGAACCAACGCCAGCGGATCTGCGTCTTCAAGCAAATAAAAGCCCCCGAGAACAACAGCAACGGGGCTGATGAATTGAAATATCCAAAGAAATATTGCCATAGTGTTTATATTTTATGTGTTAATGTTCTTGTTTGTACCGCTAACTACATTGAAGATAAAACCGAAAGAAATGCATAACCAAGCCGCCCAAGATTCCTACTGACGAAAATTGGCATTTTTATGCATTTTCGTCATTACGCAAGATTCGCGACCACTTGTTTACTTCTGCCCAATTTGTCAAAACGCATATAATCAGATTGATTTTAATATATTATACTACATTTATCAGTAATTTATTTTGTCCCTTTAAAATATTTATGTAATTTTGCAGTTGAATTGCAAGATTGCATAAATTTAAACATCCATTATGATAAGCAGGAAGTTAGAAGCACTAATAAAGGAAAACTTGCAGTATTTCCCAGTTGTGACCATCACAGGTCCTCGTCAGTCAGGTAAGACAACGCTCGTCCGCAGCACGTTTCCCGACCTGCCCTACTACTCCCTGGAGAACCCCGACACGCAGGCGATGGCGATGGGTGACCCGATGGCTTTTCTTACTCAGCACGGAGAAGGTATGGTTCTCGACGAGGTCCAGAACGTACCGGAACTGCTGTCTTACCTGCAAGGCATTGTCGACGAACACCGCGACCGCAGATATATTCTCTCCGGAAGTTCACAATTCAAACTCCAAAACAGCATCACCCAGTCGCTCGCGGGACGCACGGCGGTGCTTGAGTTATTTCCACTTGCAATCAATGAAGTTTCCGGTATTACTGACATTACAAATGCCGACCTACTCATGTTGCAAGGTTTCTATCCCGCCATTCACGCTGGCGACAACCTCCCGCGCCTTTTCTATCCTGCTTATCTGCGCACATATTTGGAACGCGATGTTCGCCAACTACTTCAGGTGAAAGACCTCTACCAGTTCCAGACGTTTCTTCGATTGTGTGCCGGACGCATAGGCGGCATGTTCAACGCCAGCGAACTCTCCAACGAGGTGGGCGTCAGCGTCAACACGGTGCGCTCATGGATCTCCATCCTTCAGGCCTCCTACATCGTCTTTATGGTGCATCCTTATTTCGAGAACTCGCGCAAGCGACTCACCAAGACCCCTAAACTCTACTTCTACGACACCGGGCTGGCCTGTTACTTGCTGGGCATCGAAAACGAGATCCAATTGAGTTCAGACCGCATGAGAGGACATCTGTTTGAGAACATGGTGATTGCAGACATGGTAAAGCGTCGCGCCAACGAAGGAAAAGGTACGGAATTGATGTTTTACCACGATAGCAACGGCAACGAAATCGACCTGCTTGTGCCGGTGGGACAGGCGTTGGAAGGTTATGAAATCAAATCATCCACAACCTACAACAGTTCATTTGAAAAAGGATTTCACAGCATTACCGACCAACTGGACGCTCGCCTCGTCCACCGCGCTGTGGTCTATTGCGGCACACAGGAGCGCCGCAATGCACACATCGAAGTGGTGAATTTTGCCTCATTCCTTTCTGTCTAATATTTGATGAAAGTGCACTTCCCCTTGCTCCGCTGTGCTTATACTGTGGCAACGGTGAAGCCAACCTCCATCGAACAGAGAACCGCCAACAGCTACCGCACCTTGATGCTTGGTGGTGGCAAATCGATTCACGGTCAATTACATGGAAATTTATGTAAACATAAACGCGACCTGCATAGAATTACCCGTGAATTTTTGTTGCTGTAAAAGGACGTTGTCGGGCTTTCTGATATTTTATTTTGTCATGTCGCAAAATGTATGTACTTTTGCAACTCGAAACAGGATTAGGAACCGGATGCGAAAGGTTGGCCATATAATGACGGGATTTGCACTTCTGCTTACATTTATGTACAGCAGCGGTATCGGCATTTCCCGCTGTGCCTGCTCGGGAAACACGGCGTTGTATTCGTTCTGGAGCGACTACTGCTGTCCGGGGGAGGACTGCATGATGGTGACGGTGGTGCAGCTGACCGACGCTTACAACATTGCGCACAACGACATGCCAGCACCTATGCTCATGCCGGCGGTTGCCCTATGCAGCATGCCCTGCATCGTGGCGCCCGAGCCGGAACGGGTGTTCCTGCCTGCATTCGACAGCGACGCCCCTCCTGGCTTGCAGGCCTCGATGGGGATGGTGATGAGGGTTTGACGGATTGGATATGGACTCTTCTTGCGAGAGAAAATAATCCGATTTGTCAATCTTATTATTGTCACCAATGAATCATAAGAAATCAGAGAGATTATTGTTTCTGCTGCTGGCGATGCTTCCCTTGGGCGTTGCAGCTCAGCAGCACGATACGCTCAATTTGAAGGCGGTCACGGTGAGTGCCCGCAAGAGCGACAAGATAAGCCGTCTGGGCGGAGCCGAGAACGGCACCCGCATCGGGGTGGACGAACTGTGCCGGGCGGCGTGCTGCAACCTGGGCGAGAGTTTCCTCACCAATGCGAGCGTGGATGTGAACTACAACGATGCCGCCACGGGTGCCCGCCAGATAAAGCTGCTGGGGCTCAGCGGCCAGTATGTGCAGATGCTCGCCGAGAACCTCCCCATGGGGACGGGTGCGGCGATGCCCTATGTGCTGGGCTATGTGCCGGGGACGTGGATGAAGAGCATTTCGGTGAGCAAGGGCGCCTCGTCGGTAAAAAACGGTTTCCAGAGCGTCACGGGGCAGATAAACGTTGAATACCTCAAGCCCGACGACACGCCGGGGCTTGTCGTCAACCTCTACGGCGACCATCACGGCAAGGCGGAGGGCAACGTGGTGGGCAACGTGCACCTGAACGAACATCTGAGCACCGAGGTGCTGGCCCACTATGAGAAGGACTTCAACCACCATGCCGACGACAACGGCGACGGATGGATTGATGTGCCGGCCATCCGCCAGCTGAACCTCATGAACCGTTGGAAATACACGCGTGGACGCTACATCTTCCACGGGGGCGCCGGGCTTATCGACGAAACACGCCACGGGGGCTCCTCGCGACTGGCCGCCGTGGAGCAGCCGGTGCATGTGGGCTCGCGACGCTACGAGGCCTACATGAAGCATGCCGTCATCCTCGACCGTGAGCACAACACGAACATTGCGTTGATGGGCAACGTGTCGCACAGCGAGCTCGACGGGCACTTTGCCACGGGCGGCTTGATGGGATACAACGGCAACGCCTTTGGGCGTGACGACCTTCTCAGAAACACTCACGAAGCGTTGAACGCCACGTTGATGCTGGAGCATGAGTTCAACGAGACGCACAGCATCTCCACGGGAATCGGCATCCTGGCCGAGCGGCTCAGGGACAGCATCGCCGCCGTCTTGATTGACAACATCGCCGAGACCGTCCCCGGCGCTTATGCACAATACACCTACAAGCCGAGCCATCACCTGACCGTCATGGCCGGGCTGCGGGCCGACCACGTGAGCGGATACGACCGGACGATTCTCACGCCCCGCCTGCACGTCAAGTGGATGCCCTCCGACTACCTCACCCTGCGGGGCTCCACCGGCAAGGGCTACCGCATCCCCTACGCGCTGGCCGAGAACCACTACCTGCTGGCCTCGTGGCGTCCGCTGCAGGTCGACAGCCAGCTTCCCCTCGAGGAGGCGTGGAACAGCGGCCTCGCCGCCGCCCTGACCATCCCCATGGGCGAAAGCCGCTTCCTGAACATCAACGCCGAATACTACTATACCGACTTCCTGGCGCAGACCATCGTCGACTACGACAGCGACCCATCGAAGACCCTCGTCACCGCCCTCGACGGCCGCTCTTTCTCCCACACCGCCCAGGTCGACGCCACCTATGCGCCGCTGGACGAGCTGGACATCACCGTCGCCTGCCGCCTCAACGACGTGCGCTGCACCTACAACGGACAGCTGCGCGAGAAGCCCCTCACCTCGCGCTACAAGGCGCTACTCACCGTCGGATGGAAGCCCATGATGGAGCTCTGGCAGGTGGACCTGACCTTCTGCATGAACGGCCCCGGACGGCTGCCGGCACAGATGGGAATGGCCGAAAGCGAGTTTCCCGCCTATCCCACTCTCAACCTGCAGCTGATGCGGCGTTTCCGCCACTGGTCGGTCTACATCGGCGGCGAGAACCTCACCAACTATCGCCAGCCCGCCCCCGTGCTTGCCACCTCCACGCCCGACACACCGCTCTACGACCCCTCGCTGGTCTACGGCCCCATACGCGGCATCATGGCATACGCCGGCGTGCGCCTCAACTTCTGGAAACAATAACAAACCATTCCATTGCAAACAAATAAAAACATGAACACCATGAAACACCAAACCCTCACCATCCTCCTCACCGCCCTGATGACATCGCTGCTCCTGGCAGCCGGCGGCAAGAACCTCCGCATGCTCGTAGTGACGCCGACTCCGGCGATGCGCTGCAACAACTGCGAAAACAAAATCAAGAGCAACCTGCGCTTCGAGAAAGGCGTGGTACAAATCAGCACCTCGTTGGAGAAACAGACCGTCTCCATCACCTACAACGGCAGCAAGACCAACGCTGAAGCCCTCAGGGCTGCGCTGAAGAAAATCGGCTATGAAACCACCGTGGTCAGCGACCGCCCCGTCTCGAAAGAGCCCCCCAAAGCAGCCCAATGCTCCGACAAGAACTGCTCGACAGACGCGCAAAAGCATTGCACGGAGTCACAGAAGCCATGCTCGGCAGAGTCGCACAAGCATTGCTCGGAATCGCACAAGCATTAATCCGCTGCAAGACCGGCTTCCGAAACGACCCTGGAGAGCACCCCTCTCCGCAAGGCCGATTTCCCTACCGACTATAGTCGATTGGCAAAACGACTATAGTCGATGCAAAAATCGACCATGGTCGATATGGAAACTCACCTTGGTCGATTTGAAAACTCACCTTGGTCGATTTGAAAACTCACCTTGGTCGATTTGAAAACTCACCTTGGTCGATTTGGAAATTCACCACGGTCAATTATAAAACTCACCGCGGTCAGTTTGGCAACTGACCGCGGTCGATTTTAATCCACACATCTCCCCGACGGGGAATCTTCAGCAGCCGTTATTGCTGCTTGGTGGCGGTGTTGTTGAGGGTGCCAGTGGCGTTGGAGAGACCTACGCGACCGGAGATAGTGGTCGACCACGAGGTGGTGCCGTTGACCGGCACGGGGATAGTCGCGGCGGCAACGGTCATGGTGAACTGCATGCCGGCGAAAGAAGATTGCTGTTCGTAGGAGCTGAGATGCAGCCCCGTGGAATCGGCCATTCCCGTAGCGGTGCTGCTGCCGTACTCGCTGGTCATGGAGACATTGACGGCACCTTCGGAGCCATTGGCGGCAATGACATAGGTCGATGTCTCGTTGCGGGTGATGTTGCCCACTACAGGGGCGTTCATGTTGGCCTCGGTGTTGACCGTCCACACACCCACAAAGGGAGCCGCAGGGCCTTCGACGTCGGTGGGCGGTGGCACGATGTTGGAGTTATTGTTGGAATTAGTGTCGTTAGTGGGCTCTTTCTCACAGGCGGAGAAGAGGAACAATCCTGACAGGAGGATGGTAGTGAAGATTCTTTTCATTTACTGTAGGAATTAGTGAATCAGTTGGACTTGGTAGCGGTGTTGTACATACGACCCGTGACGCTGACGGGGATGGGGAATCCATTGTACTGGAAAGTGGTGTTGCCGCTGACGTTGGACTGCCACTTCATCTGACCGTTGACCGGCACAGGGACGACGTTGTGCACCACATTGAGCGCAATGTTGAAGGTGTCGTGGGTAAACTGGTCGTCGATGTAGTTGAAGAGGTAGTCGTGGTTGTTGATGTGGAGCCCGCTGGCACTGACGGTACCACTGACGGTATCGGTGACATTGTTGTTGGTGATGAACACCAGGACGGCGTTGTCCGGCTCGTCGCGCACCACGCGGATGTCGCTGGTGGCATGGGTAGTGTCCTCGGGCAGCTCACCGAGACCTGTGGCACTGACCACATAGATAATCTCCGATTCCATGGTGAATTCGCCCAGGTAGTCCTCTACCGTGGCAGGGGTGGTTGGGGTTTCTGTTGATTCTTCATCTTTTTTGCAGGCGGCCACCAGCACGGCGCAGCCGACCAGCATACAGAGCAGTGTTTTCTTCATGTTGATTCTGCTTTAATTGTTTCCCTACTCACTTGACGGCTTTTCGGGAACCTCCGGCGGACATCGGCCCGCGAATGACTTTGCAAAAATACAAAAAAAATGGAATCCGCCAGAGGGAAGCGACGAAGATATGACATATTTTGCGTACTTTTGCAAGGAAGTATACAAATGCATATTGCAAATTACAATCTGACACATAACACATTATGGATAATCTGGAATACGCACAGGAAGGCCGAACCGAACTGGGGCATTTGGGCGAATTTGCACTGATAGACCGACTGACTGACGACTTTCCGCGCAAAAACAAAAGCACTGTGAAGGGCGTGGGCGACGACTGCGCCGTGCTGGGCACCGGCAAGAAAAAGACCGTGGTGACCACCGACATGCTGGTGGAAGGCGTACACTTTGACATGATGTACACCCCGCTGAAACACTTGGGATACAAAGCCGTTGCCATCAGCATCAGCGATGTGGCCGCCATGAACGCTGTGCCGAAACAGATATTGGTGAGCATTGCCGTGAGCAACCGCTACAGCGTGGAAGCTCTGGAGGAGCTCTATGCCGGCATACGTCTGTGCTGCGAACGCTACGATGTGGATTTGGTGGGAGGCGACACCGCCACCAGCAACACAGGGCTCATCATCAACGTCACCGCCATCGGCGAGGTGGATCAGGAACGCATCACCTACCGGAGCGGCGCCCAGCTGCACGACCTCATCTGCGTGAGCGGCGACCTGGGCAGCGCCTATGCCGGACTGCTCATCCTAGAACGCGAGAAGGTGACCTACCAAGCCAACCCCAATTTCAAACCCGACCTCGACTCCTACGATTACGTGTTGGAACGCTTCCTCAAACCAGAACCCCGCATGGACATCGTCAAATGGCTGGCCGAAAAGGAGGTCGTACCCACATCGATGATTGACGTTTCCGACGGGCTGGCCTCCGAGCTGCTACACATCTGCAAACAGTCGCACTGCGGCTGCGAGGTGTACGAAGAGCACATCCCCATTGACTACCAGACCTCACGCGTGTGCAGCGAGATGAGCCAGAACATGCTTCCCATCAGCAACGCCCTTAACGGTGGAGAAGACTACGAGCTGCTCTTCACCATACAGCAAAGCGACTACGAGAAGATAAAGGATGGCAAAGAGGTGCACATCATCGGCCACATCACCGAAGATGGGACACCGGCTGTGCTGGTCACCCCACAAAACACCACCATCCAGCTCGTGGCACAGGGCTGGCAACACAACGAATGACGCCAACGGCCACCAACCTCACAATAACAGACTTCAACGATCCACACTTCCCATGGAAGACACATATCGACACAAAGGCCTACGGCAGCAGATGGTTGACGCCCTACGCGCCAAAGGCATCACCGACGAAAGGGTGCTGGAAGCCATGAACACCGTTCCACGCCACTTCTTTCTGGACTCCTCTCTCGACAACTTGGCCTACAAAGACCAGCCACTGCCCATATTGTGCGACCAGACCATATCGCAACCCTCCACAGTGGCTTTCCAAAGCCAACTGCTCGAAGTGGAACCTGGCATGAAAGTGCTGGAGATAGGCACTGGCAGCGGATACCAGACAGCCATACTCTGCACGCTGGGGGCAAGGGTATACACCATTGAACGGCAGAAAGCATTGTTCGACCGCACCAAGCCGTTCCTCCTACGCATGAACTACCGTGCCAAATGCTACCTTGGCGATGGATACAAAGGACTCACCGAGGTAGACTACAGCCCGTACGACCGTATCATCATCACCTGCGGTGCGCCAATGATACCGCAGCCCGTAGTGGACCAGCTGAAGGTGGGCGGACTGCTGGTAATCCCCGTGGGCGACGAGCTTCAGGAGATGTTACGCCTGCGCAAGACCGACGGGGAACCCGTGATTGAGAAGTTTGGAAACTTCCGGTTCGTGCCCATGCTGGGCGGAAAACAATTCTGACACCCTCCTACCCTGACCTGCCGTGAACCGCCTGCAATTCTTTCTCCACGCCAAAACCGAATACAACCTGCATTCTCCATTTGTGTTCGACCTCTACCGCAAGGTGCTCTTTGCGCAACTGGACAAAGATACCCTCACGATGCTGGGGCTCCACCGCAGCGACCGCTACCACCAATTAATCTACAAACTGGTGAACCACCTCCAACCTGCTACGCTCTACGTCCCCACCACCGATGCTGTGACTGAACGAATTGCCTCTACGGCCAATAGCCATGTACGAGTCAGCGATTGCTTGGAGGATTTCAACTCCCATCCCGAACTGGCCGTATGCCCATCGCCACACCATAATGCTAAGAAAGAACGGCACTGGCAACATCTTACGCAGCTGCACGATGCCACAACGGCCATAGACCTCTACTACGCCGGCGTGGTATTGTTCGACAAACGCCTAAGCCGCCAGACATTCCTGCTGCGCTAAAAGACAAACAACGAAAACAGAATATATACTATGGATAAAAGAATCATCGCAACCCTGCTGCTCTTGCTGGTCGGCGCCTCCTTGACCTCCTGCCACCATAAAGTGGACTATACGCCCAAACCAGAGGCCTACCTGCGCTTCGACTTCCCTGCCAAAGAATACCAAATCTACGATACCGCAGCGTTGCCCTTCACCTTTGAGCGAGCCACCAACGCTGACGTGAACATCAAAAAGAATGAACCCCGCGACAAATGGGTGGACATACTCTATCCCGACTACCGTGGTGTCGTGTTTCTCAGCTATAAGCCCATGTACACTGCCGAGGATTTGCGTGGACAGATAGACACCTCCTACGAGCTGCTGAAGATGCATTTCGACTTCTCGTCGGGCGTGGACGAAAGACAATATATCGACCCCGAAAAGCGCGTCTACGCCACCACCTACCTGCTCAAAGGAGCCAACGTGGCCTCCACCTATCAATTCTGGGTGACCGACAGTGCTCACCATTTCCTGCGCGGCTCATTGTTCTTGGACTGCACACCGAACAATGACTCCCTGGCTCCAGTACTCGATTACTTGCAGAAAGACCTGGTGCATCTGTTGGAAACTCTTCAATGGCGTAAGTAATCCTGCATGCTAATGACATCACATATACGCGCCCCGAGACGCCGACGGATACCCTATGCGGTCGTTATCCTCAGCTATCTGCTGACCCATGCGGCTCTGCAGGCACAGGTGCCAACAGATTGGTGCGGACGATGGTGGGAAGGGATGCTGACGGAAGCCATGCTCCCACTCAACCTACACATTCAGTGCGACAGCAACGGCGTGCGTCCCTTACTCTACAGTCCTCTCCAAAGCCCTACCGCCATGAAACCCACACAATACAGTTATCATGGCGACACATTATCCTATGCCGACAAACAGCTCGGTATCAAGATGACGTTGCACTACCGACCGTCTGACTCCACTCTCACAGGCACCTTCCGTCAACAACTGCTCCGCGCCGACATCATCTTTACCCCGTGCGACACCCTCAGTCAGTTTCGACGTCCTCAGACGCCACGACCTCCCTACAGCTTTGAGTCCCGTCCCATACAACTGCGGCGCAAAGACCGACAGGGAAACGAAGTGGTATTGTCCGGCACACTTGCTGTCCCCACCACACCTCCCGCAGGAAGGAAAGGTTATCCCGCCGTACTGCTGGTAAGCGGTAGCGGACAGCAGAACCGTGATGAAGAGATATTCCTCCACAAGCCCTTCCTGGTCATAGCCGAATACTTTGCCCAACACGGCATAGCTACCCTGCGCTATGACGACCGGGGTGTTGGCGAGAGCCGGGGGCCTGTGCAATCGGCCACGACCTACGACATGGCCGATGACGCCGAAGCCCTTTTCAAACTGCTGCGCAAGAGTTCCCGAATAGACCGCAACAACGTAGGCATCATAGGGCACAGCGAAGGCGGCGCCATAGCCCCCATGATTGCGGCACGCAACAAGAAGGTGGCCTTCGTGGTGCTGATGGCAGGACCGGGGTGCACCGGCGCCGACATACTGCTGCAACAGAACGAGGCGCTGCTACGTGTGCAGGGGATAGCCGACAGCTTGATCAGCATACGCACATCCTTTATGCGCGACATCTTCCGGCTGATGGACAGCATATCCCCGAACAACTACCAGAATGCCTTTACCCAAGCCCTGCAACGCCACACATCGCATCTTGACAGAGAGCAACTAAAAGCCATCGGCATGCGCAAGTCCGATGTCTACATGTGGGCACAACAGATGCAGATGCCGTGGATGCGCGCCTTTATAAAGCTTGACCCCTCAAGCTATCTGCCGCAAGTGCGCTGTCCGCTGATGGCAATAAACGGCTCCAAAGACATGCAAGTCCTGGCCGACCCCAATATGGAAGCCCTGCGCACGCTCCTCCCCAAAAACGCACCCAAACCTGTCCTTATAAAATATGACGGCCTCAACCATCTGTTCCAACCTTGCCAGCGTGGCGACGTGTCGGAATACTTCCGTATTGAGCAAACCATAGAGCCGAAAGTGTTGCAGGATATGGCAGATTTCATTCTTTCAAGATACAATACCTCAACATATTAGCAAAAGCATTTGCTCATGTCAAATCTTTTGACTACCTTTGCACTCCTCAATTGAACAACAAATTATAGATACAGATATGTCAAAAACACTCCTTCTTGGCGACGAAGCCATCGCCCAAGCATTTATAGATGCAGGCGGCAGTGCCATTAACAGCTATCCCGGCACTCCCTCCACACAGATCACTGAATACGTGATGAAATCGAAAGAAGCCAAAGAGAAAGGCATCGTGGCCAACTGGTGCGCCAACGAAAAGACCGCTCTTGAGGCCTCTATCGGCGTGGCCTATTCCGGCAAACGCGCTATGACCTGCATGAAGCACGTGGGTCTCAACGTATGCGGCGACCCCTTTATGAACGCTGCCATTATCGGCACCAAAGGTGTACTCGTGGTGGTGGCCGACGACCCCTCCATGTTCTCTTCGCAGGATGAGCAGGACAGCCGTTTCTACGGCCACTGGGCCATGATTCCCATGCTGGAGCCCTCCAACCAGCAGGAGGCCTACGACATGGTCTTCTTCGGATATGAGCTGAGCGAGAAACTCGGCACGCCGATACTGTTCCGCATCCCCACCCGTCTGGCTCACAGCCGCGCCGGTGTGGAACGCCGTGCCGCCCTGCCGCAGAACCCGCTGAGCTCACCCAGCGACCCCAAGTCGTTCGTGCTGCTGCCTGTCAACGCCAAACGGCTCTACCGCGACCTCATCGACAAACAGCCCGCTTTCAACAAGAGTAGCGAAGAGAGCGGCTACAACAAATACTTTGAAGGCACTGACAAGAAGATGGGTATCATCACCACCGGCATTGCTTTCAACTATCTCATGGAGAACTATCCCGGCGGCAAGTGCCCCTATCCTATCGTGAAGGTGACGCAGTACCCGCTGCCGTTCAATATGATTAACCGTCTCTACGACGAGGTGGAGCAGATTCTCGTGCTCGAGGACGGACAGCCCTTCGTCGAGGAACTGGTCAAGGGCTTCCTCGGCAAAGGCAAGAAGGTGATGGGGCGTCTGGACGAGACCATCCGCCGCGACGGCGAGCTGAACGCCGAGAAGGTGGCCAAAGCTCTCGGGCTGCCTGCCCAGTCGGGTGCCCCGGTGCCTGCCGTGGTGACCAACCGTCCTCCGGCGCTGTGCCAGGGATGCCCCCACACGGACAGCTATACGGCTGTCATTGAGGTGATGAAGAAATACGAGCAAGGCCGTGTGTTCGGCGACATCGGATGCTACACTCTCGGTTTCAACATGGGTGCCATCAACACCACTGTCTGCATGGGCGCCTCCATCACCATGGCCAAGGGTGCTGCCGAGATGGGCATCTTCCCGAGCTTGGCTGTGATTGGCGACGGCACTTTCGGACACAGCGGCATGACAGGTCTGCTGGACTGCGTGAACGAGAAAGCCAACGTCGTGGTCATCATCCTGGACAACGACATCACTGCCATGACCGGCGGCCAGCCCTCGTCGGCCCACTGCAAGATCTACGAGATTTGCAAGGGTCTCGGCGTGGAGGAGGAGCACATCCGCACCGTGGTGCCCCTGCCGAAGAACCACGACGAGTTTGTCAAGATTCTGGAAGAAGAGGTGGCCTACAACGGCGTCAGCGTGATTATCCCGCGCCGCACCTGTCTGGTGGAGCTCAAAAAGCACCTGAAAAAATAGTTTGTCCTTCCGCCGCCGCCTTCCGGAACTTTGCGGGGCCGGCGGGGAACAGCGTTGATTAAAAACTGACTAAAAAACGAAACGAACATGAAAAAAGACATCATACTTTGCGGCGTAGGCGGTGACGGCATCGTCTCCGTGGCCAAAATCATCAGCGATGCCGCCTTGAGCGTCGGACTGAATGTAAAACAGAGCGAGATTCACGGTATGTCGCAGCGCGGTGGTTCCGTCTTCTCCCACCTCCGTATCAGCAGCGAGCCCATCTTTGCCGACGTCATCCCCGAAGGCAAGGCCGACATCATCCTCTCCAGCGAGCCCATGGAGGCGCTGCGCTACCTGCCTTTCCTCTGCCCTACCGGCTGGATTATCACCAACAGCGCTCCTTTCGTCAACATCAAGAACTATCCCGACCTCGGCGCCGTGATGGCCGAGCTGAAGAAGGTGCCCCACTGCGTGGCTTTCGACGCCAACGAGATTGCCAAGACGGTGAAGGCCCGCAGCAACATGGTGCTCCTCGGCGCCGCTGCGCCTTACCTCGACATTGAGTTTGGCAAGCTGGAAGAGGCCATCCGCAACATCTTCGGCCGCAAGGGCGAGGATGTCGTGGCTTCCAACATCGCCGCCATCCAGGCCGGCCGCGATGCCAAATAGCAAGCGACGGGTGACACCGACGGCTGTCGTTCCCTCACGGGGCGTCCATCAGGGCGTCCCGTTTTTTTGTTCCCTCTTGACAGCTGATGGGTGAAGGATGCCATCACCTCATCTGGTGGTTTACAGGGACTCTGGTGTGCCATATTGTTCCTCAGAGGGTGACACACTTTGTGTCACAGGGGGTGACACACTTTGTGCCACAGGGGTGGAACACTTTGTGACACCAGCGGTGATACAATATGGCACACCAAGGTGTCTGTCCCACAAGCAACAGGGGTTTCCTCCGGCACGGTGCGGAGGAGAGGCGGGATTTCCTCCGGCACGATGCGGAGGAGAGGCGGGGCATGGTTCCGCCCTACTCGTAGATCAGGTATTTCTGCCGGATGCGCTTGAACTGCTCCAGGCGGGGTTGCCAGCTGGCACGGATGTCGGCTTCGGAGACGCCGCCCTGCAGCTGCCTGCGCAGCGCCGAGGTGCCGGCCAGTTTCTCGAAGAACCCGCTTTTGAGGAAGAACGTCTCGTGAGGCGTGCCGCTGTACATATCCAGCAGGTATTTCAGGTTGAGCGCCTGGGTGGCTGGCTCATGGCGCAAGTCCAGCCCGCAGCAGAGCTGCCCCTTGAAGGGGGGATTCTCGCTGACGCCCTTGATGGGGTGCGGCGTGAAATGGAATGTGCCCTCGCCGGCATACTGTGGCGACCCGATGACCTCGAACGGCATGTCGGTGCCACGTCCCACACTGATTTGGGTGCCCTCGAAGAGACAGACGCTGGGGTAGAGCATGATGGCCTGCGGCGTCTGCAGGTTGGGCGACGGAGCCACCGGCAGCCGGTAGCGGCTCTGATGGGTGTAGCCCTGCAGGGGGACCACCACCAGCGGGCAGCGCAAGGCCGTGTCCTTCCGCCACTGGCCGTCGACCACCTGCATGCCCAGCCAGCGTTCGCCGTCAATCATGCGGGCATATTCGCCGATGGTCATGCCGTAGACAATCGGCACGGGATGCAGGCCCACGAACGAACGGTGGCGCGGTTCCAGCACGGGGCCGTCGACATAGCCGCCGTTGGGGTTGGGCCTGTCGAGCACCATCACCGGGATGCGGCTCTCGGCACAGGCCTCCATCACATAGGCCAAGGTGGAGATATAGGTGTAGAAGCGGCAGCCCACGTCCTGCAGGTCGAACACCACCAGGTCCAGCCCCCGCAGCTGTTCGGGCAGCGGTTTCTTGTTCTTGCCGTAGAGCGACACAATGGGGATGCCCGTCCGCGCATCCTTGCCGCTGCCCACGGCGGCGCCCGCCTCGGCCTGACCGCGGAAGCCGTGCTCCGGACAGAAGATGGTCTTGATGGCGACGCCGCGGCGGAGCAGCGTGTCGACCAGATGGGTGCCCTGCGGCCCCACGACGGAGGTCTGGTTGGACACCACGCCCACCGTCTTGCCCTGGATTTGCCGCCAGTAGCCACCCTGCCCCGACAGCAGCGTCTCCGCCCCGGTCACAATAGCAAGTTGCCCCTGCGCAAGCAAGGGCAACAGAAAGAGTATAAAAGTAAGACAACGTTTCATGCCGGCAGTGCTATTTGGTGCCCGTATGGCCGAAACCGCCGGCGCCGCGCTCCGTCTCGCTCAGCTCGACGGCCTCCTGCCACTCGGCACGCTCGTGACGGGCGATGACCATCTGCGCGATACGCTCGCCGTCGCTGATGACAAAGTCCTCGTCGGAAAGATTAATCAGTATGACGCAAATCTCCCCCCGGTAGTCGGCATCGATGGTGCCGGGCGAATTGAGCACCGTCACCCCCTTCTTCAACGCCAGCCCGCTGCGGGGACGCACCTGCGCCTCGAAGCCCACGGGAAGCTCAATGAAGAGACCTGTCCTCACCATGCCGCGCTGCATCGGACGGAGCGTCACCGGCCCGTCGGGAAGAAACGCCTTCAGGTCGAGCCCCGCCGACTGCGCTGTCTCGTACTGCGGCAGCGGATGGTGCGACTTGTTGATGACTTTAATTTTCATGGCTGCGATTGTTCTTTAAGACCTCGTCAATCATACCGTAGTCCTTGGCTTCCCCGGCCGTCATCCAGTGGTCGCGGTCGCTGTCGGCCCACACGGTGTCGAAATCCTTGCCGCTGTGGAGGGCGATGATTTCGTACAGTTCCTTCTTCAGTTTCTGAATCTCGCGACAGGTAATCTCCATGTCGGTGGCCTGACCCTCGGCGCCGCCCATCGGCTGGTGAATCATCACGCGGCTGTGGGGAAGGGCGCTGCGCATGCCTTTCTCGCCGGCGCAGAGCAGCACCGAAGCCATCGACGCGGCCAGTCCGGTGCAGATGGTGGCCACCCGCGGCTGGATGTACTGCATGGTGTCGTAGATGCCCAGGCCGGCATAGACGGAACCTCCGGGCGAGTTGAGGTAGATTTGGATGTCCTTGGTGCTGTCCACCGACTCCAGAAACAACAGTTGCGCAGTGATGACATTGGCGGAATAGTCGTCGATGGCAGTGCCCAGAAAGATGATGCGGTCCATCATCAAACGGGAGAAGACGTCCATCTGCGCCACGTTCAACTGACGCTCCTCAACGATGTACGGAGTCAGGGAATTGTTGATTGCCGACGTGTACTTGGCAAAGGTGGTGCTGCTGATGCCACAATGTTTGGTGGCGTATTTCTCAAATTCGGTCATATAATAACTTAATGTGTTTTTCTGTATAACGTTTTTATCTGGCAATTATTTGCTCTCCCTAAAATATATTCTCACCCCTCTTTCAGCAGGTCGGGACGCCGCTGGCGGGTACGCTCCACGGCCTGGTCGTAGCGCCACTGCTCTATCTTGGCGTGATTGCCGCTCAGCAGAATCTCCGGCACCCTCCAGCCACGGAACTCGGGAGGCCGCGTATACTCGGGGGGAGCCACCAAGCCATCCTGGAACGAGTCGCTCAACGCCGACTCCTCGTCGCCAATCACACCCGGAACCAGGCGGATCACCGAATCGCATATCACGGCTGCCGCCAGCTCGCCGCCCGTCAGCACATAGTCGCCTATCGAGATTTCCTTGGTGATGAAGTGCTCACGGATGCGCTCGTCCACACCCTTGTAGTGGCCGCAGAGTATCATGATGTTCTCTTTCAGCGACAACTGGTTGCTCATATTCTGCGAAAGCATCTCCCCGTCGGGAGCGGTGTATATCACGTCATCGTAACGGCGTTCGCGCTGCAACTGCTCTATGCAGTTGGCCAGCGGCTCCACCGCCATCACCATGCCGGCACCGCCGCCATAGGGATAGTCGTCCACGCTACCGTAGCGCGTCAGCGAATACTGGTGCAGGTCATGGAAATGCACCTCCACCAGCCCCTTCTTCCGAGCCCTGCTCAAGATGGACTCTTCGAAGAACATGGTCATCATGCTTGGGAACAAGGTGAGGATGTCGATACGCATAGTGATGATAAGACGTGTTATGTTTGACGCAACCCTGCCATGGGAGTGCCGTCCCCTCCGCTAACGGATACGGATACGGCGGCCTTCCCTGAGGATGGACGTCTCCTTCATATTATTGAGCTTGCAGAGTTTCTTGACCGTCGTGCCGTTGCGGGCGGCAATCTTGCCCAGTGTGTCGCCACGGCGCACCTTGTAGTACACACCGCCCTTGGAACTGACATAGCTGCCCGACGACGCTGCGCCGGTACGGGCATTGCCCGTCTTGGCAAACGACTTTGCCGTCAGCACCAGTTCCTCGTTTATCAGTTTACGCTTGGCACAGTCAAGCACATGCTCCGGATTCATAGCCACACCCTTGTAGCGCACCTCAAAATGCAGATGGCTGCCATAGGAGCGACCCGTATTGCCACAGAGGCCAATCACATCGCCGGCCTTCACATGGTCGCCCGGATAGACGTTGCGCTGCGAGAGGTGGGCATAATAGGTCTCCAGTCCATTGTTGTGCACAATCACTATCAGGTTACCGTAGCCACCGCTGTTGTAGTCCGAGAAACGCACCACACCGTCGAAAGTGGCGAAGATGGGCTCACCCGTAGGCATGGCGAGATCCAAGCCATAATGCCAACGATGCCTGCGGGCACCATAGTGCGACGTCACTCGGGCATAGTTGGGCGTCGGAAACGAAAACTCATGGTGGTTTCTATGGTCCACCAACTGGATATAGGCGGTGTCGTGCCAATTCGACACATCCATCTTAGGGGAATGCACCGCTGTCGGGTCGAAACTGGCCTCCAGAATATCATCCTCGCTCTCCACACCCTCGTCGCCTACCGCCTGGTACAGATGCTGCATCACATAGTCCTCCTCTTCGGCAGGAGGTGGAGGCATAATCATCGGTGGCTTGTAGATGCGGGTCTGGTCTTCACTGGTCAAAGGTTTACGGTCAATAACAATACCAGAATACTCATCGTCATCATAGATGACATCAAGTGTATTATTCTTGATAACAGATTTCTTGTCCTTCTGTTCTTTTGGGTTCGTGCGTGTGTTGTTATTTTGACCATACGATAGCACCGGCAACAGGGCTAAAGCCACTATCATGCAGGCGTTTATTATTCGTTTAGTCATAACTGGAAGATATATGTATATGGAGGGTTTGTTTTGAGAAACGCAAAAACATCCAAAATATTGCCAATGCAGCAATTTTCTTATAGCTGCTACAAATAAGCAAGGGACCCGTGTGGGTCCCTTGCTTGTAGTGAGGCAGGATGGTTCCTGCCAGTGTAGTGTAGGGGAAGCCCGTGAGGGCACCCCTTGTGCAGTTTACTTAACAATGAGTTTCTTCACCATATTGATGCCTTCCGCATTGATGCGTACGAAGTAGGCACCCTGGCTGAGTCCGGTGACATTGACCTGTTTCACGCAGTTGCCTGCACACTCCATGGTCTCTGTCTTCACCTGACGTCCGCTCATGTCAACGATGGTAATCTCAACACTACCCTCAACGCCGGAGATGTTGATGGTGGTCGAACCGCTGGCGGGGTTCGGGTAGATATTGACATTCATGTTGGCCGTCACGTCATCGATACCTTCAGGATTAGGAGCATCCTGGGCGAAGGTAGCCGTGTAGGTGGCATTGGCAGTAACGGTGATGCGACGTGTAGCGTTGGTGTCGTTGTCATTCCACTGCACGAAGTGGTAGCCCTGGTTGGCGGTAGCCGTCAGGGTGACCTGAGAACCTTCAACGTAGCGACCGCCGCCGGTCACGGTACCCATAGTGGTATCGTTGGCCGTCACCGTGATGGTGTAGTAGCTGAGCGTATCGGTGGTGAAGGTGGTCGTAGTCCAAGCCGAAGTGGTGGTGCCGCACACTTGACGTACGCGGGCAGCATAGTTCGTACCTGGGGTCAGACCAGTGACGGTGTATGTCTGAGCATTGACAGCCACAGCATTCGACCAAGAGGAGGCACTGGCATCCTTATAAGCGAACTCATAGGACGAGCCGTCGCCTGTCCAGTTGACGGTAGCGCTGGTAGTCGTAGTAGTGGTGCTGGTGATGGTCGGTGCATTGCAGGGCAACGGAGCAAGGGTGACATGGATGTCGTCGACACAGCAGGTGTAGTAAGAACTATTGTATTCCCACTTGAATGCTATGCGAGTGGCCGTTGCAGGAACGTTGGTGAACACGACTGTGTCGTATAAACCATTGGCCTGATTGCCGCTGTTAGAGCCGTGGTAGGTCGTTGACGAAGCAGGAATGGTCTTCACAGCAACGAAGCTGGTGTTGAAGTTGCTGCCCGTCACATAACCCACATAGAGTGTACCGTACGAACTGCTTTCGGTAGACATCCAGAAGTCCATCTTCAGCTGGTTCACCGGCGTGGTAAATTCGGGGAGAGCCACCACTTTTACACTGCCGTATGTGGCAGCACCCGAAGTCATAACAAGCGAACGGGTACCGTGGCAGTAGTTATATGAGCTGCCGCTGCCGTCCACAACGTGCGGGAAGTAGAGATTACTGGTGCCGTCGGAGTAGGCATCCCAGCATCTGGGCAGCACACCTGCTACATTGTAAGCTGTACCTGTGTAGGATTCGAAATCCTGGCTGTAAGGCACCGCCTGAGCTGCGCAAGTCGTGGTGAAGGTGTAGACCTGGCTCCAGTCGCTGGTGTCGGTAGCCGAGCAGATGGCACGCACGCGGGCCTCGTAGGTAGTCGAAGCAGACAGACCCGTGAGGTTAGCCGTGGTGCTGGTGGCGGCAACGCTGGTCCAAGGAGTCGAAGCGCTACCTTGTTGACGGTAGTTAAGCTCGAATCTTGTAGCGGTACTGGTCCAACCCAGAGTAGCAGTGTTCATGCCAATGGCACTTGCTGCCAGAGCGGTGGGCTCATAGCAGGTAGGAGCGTAATCCACACTCAGATTATCCAGTGAGAGATAGTAGCCGCTACCTTTCACCATGATGGTGATGTAGTAGTTGGCATTGCTGTTCAATGCATTGTCTCTCGGGAAGTAGTGCTGTACATGGTTGCCTGCGTATTCCAGCGTGTCGAGCGGCAGGAAGCTGTTGGCATCGGCAGGATTGGTCATCACACCGAGCACAGCAGTCAGCGACGAACTGCTAAGTTCGTAGTCGAACTGAATCTGCAACGTGTCGACGGGCTCGCTCATCATAGGCAGAATCATGTAGAGCGGTGTAGAGTAGTTGGAGTAGACAGTGAGGTAATTGGTGCTGTCGATGGTACGTGAGTTGTAGTTGGACACAGCGACGCACGGGGATGTTGTGCTGGTCGACCTGTTGAGCATTCTCCAGCAGGTAGGTATGGTCATATTGGGATGACCAGTCCAGGAGGAACCTGTGAGGAGGCCTGTTGTGTAGCTGTTGAAGTTCTCGGTGTAGGGAAGAGCAACAGCACTGCAATAGGTGGTAAACGTGATAGGATCGCTCATGTAGCTGGTATCGCCGGAGCAAACACCGTACACACCCACTTCATAGGTGGTGTTGGGCTGCAGACCGCCGATGCTACGCAGGGTAGCGGTGGAGGTCACGCTCTGCCATGTGGTGCTGTCTTGCTCGCGATAAACTACGATATAGCTGCTGTTAGTACCGACCCAACCCAGAACGACAGAGTCGGAGCCGACATAGTTGGCAGCCAAACTGGTGGGTGTAGCACATGTCGACATACGGCTGACGGTGATATCGTCGATAAAGACGCCGTCACCACCCTTGGAGTAGGCCTCGAAGGCAATCTGATAGGTGGTAGCACCGTAAGAGTTGGGCAGCACAAATTCTTCCTTGGTCCACTCAGCGACATCGTCACCGATGCGGGCAAATGCCGTCCATGCAGAGTCGGATGAGTTGACCTTGTAGAACAGCGTAAGGGAGTCGTTTCTGGAGGAGTACACTTTCTGCAAACGCCAGAAGGTGACGCGAGCGTTGGTGTCGAGCTGTGAGAAGTCGAACTCGCCAGTGACGAGTTTCACTACATTGTTTGCATTCTCGTCAAAGCCGGCGGCGTTGCTGCTGTTGTGGGCATAGGTGCCGCTGTTGTCAAAGGTCCATACCACGTTGTTGTTCGCAGTTACCTGTGACCAGCAGTTGGGCAGAACACCCGCCTCGAAGTTTTGCGTGTAGACGTTGGTGGTTGTCACCACGACAGGTGCACACTGCGTGTTAATTGCGGGAATAGGAGCCAGCCAGCTGGGTTCGCTGGTGCAGTTGACGCGCAACCAGGCATAGTAGGTCATACCCGGCATGAGGTTGGTCAGCGTACAGGGGCTGCCCATGACAGTGGTGCTGTCGACAGCGGTGGCAGCATCGTTGGTGGTAGACCAGAAGATGGTGTAGTCGCCAGCGTTGTTGGTGTCAACAAACGAAATGTATGCAGCAGTGGTGGTGGTACTGTCGACGCGAATCCGCTGAGCACGTCCGCAAGCAGGGGCACGCTGCAGCATCACATCGTCGATGGCACAAGAGTAGTATGAAGAGGTATGCGACCAGCGGAACGCCACTCGGGCATTGGCCGGGATGGTGCCGAGTTCGCGTTCTACGGAAACAGGAGTCGTTGAACTTGTGACAGAGGTGACAGGCACAAAAGTGCCGGCATTGTTCACATCGGTAATGTAACCCACCGTCAACGTGCTACCATTGGTGGCACTTTCCATCTTATAGCTAAACGACAGTACCATGCGGCTGAGTTCGCCCGTCATCGGAGGCAGGATGGCGTAGTTGTTGGAACCATAATCTGCTGCACCTGCAGTCATCACCAGAGAGTTATTACTGGCGTTCGGAGCGTAACTGCCGTTGTATACGTGAGGAGCATAGTTCGCATTTGTACCAGTGTAGATGAAGTCCCAGCATCCGGGCGTTTCACCAGCGGTACTCACACTGGAGTTGGCCTGATAGTTGTCGAAGTTCTCACTGAACGGCAAGGTGACGCCTGCACAAGGTGTGTGAAGGCGGACATAAGCCGACACCATCGTATCGGTGCAAATGCTGCTTACGCGCACAGCGTAGTCGTGGTCGGGCAGCAAGCCGTTGATGGTGGTAGTGGTCAGCGTGGTGTTGGAGTCGGATTCTACCCAGACGCTGTCGCCAGCAGCCAGGTATTCGACCTTCCAGTTGGTTTCGGACAATCCCGGATACCAGCTGATAACGGCACTAGAATCGCTGACGGAACCAAGACGCACACTGGGAGCCACGCACGTTACATCGATGCAAGGTGCCAGGAACTTGATGTTGTTGCGACTAACCGTGCGGGATGCACTCACATAGACATCAGCAGAATAGCTGGTGGAGTACATCTGCTCGTTGGCACTCAGCACGGTGTCGTCGGAATAGGCGTAGACAGCTCTGTAGTTACCCGTTGTCGATGTAGACAGGAATGTAAAGCTGCTGCTATTGCCTGATGTCTTCTCAACAGTAACAATCAGGTTACCGGCCGGCTTCACATAAGGTGTAGCAAAACGGAACTCGTTCCAACCTTGGGTGAAAGTGTAGTTGGTGGCCGAGAAGACACGATGGGTGCTATCCTGACGCACATAGTTGCCGATAGCGTTGTATGAACTCTGGCTGGTGGTGTCGAGATAGATATTGAAGGTGTAGGGACCGGTTGCATCGCTGTTGGCGTGGAAAGCCAAACCGAGGATGGTATCCTGCTGGAACTCGGCCGCTTCGAATATCTGCTGCGACAGAGTGCTACTATAATTATAGTATGCAGGCAGGTACGAGTTCGTTCCCGACCCGGTACCCACCACAAAGTCACCGCCGGCAAGGCAGGTAGTGGTGAAATAGACAACCACCGGCTCACTAATCTCTGCATTGTCGCAGTTGGTGATAACCGACACTCTGTAGGTAGTAGCGGGGCTGAGACGGATGAGGTCAACCACATTGGTGTCCACCAACCCTACGTATGCGGTGTCGCCCGTAGCGGTGTCAATCACCAGCACCGAATAGTTGCTGGGGGTGCTGTTGGTAGAGGTGTATGTCCAACTCAGGGTGGCACTGGCACCGGCAATGTTGTCCACAGTCAGGTTCTGAATCTCAGCGCAGGAAGGCGCAGGAACGCAGCTGACGGTAAGGTCGAAACCAGCTCTCTGGGTGCCACCGTCACTATAGAACACCAACGTTACAGGGCCACTGACCGAGGTGGTGTCGATAGTCACTACGTCGCAGTATCTTTCTATCAGCGTAGCCGAAGCCCCGACACCATCGTAAATATAGAGATAGTCCCAGTTGTTTTCGCTGTTGAGCGTACCCGTGATACGCACCAGCGAGTCAGTGCTGGTAGGATAGATATACAGAGTGTCTCTGGCGTTGGCGCTGTAGTCACCTAGCAAACCGCCGTTGTCAACGATGCGAACGCCGCAGGTGCGAAGGGTGTCGATACCCGGGGTACCCATAACGAAGAGACCGGGCATCACGGAGACAGGACCGCACCAATGGCTATAAGTGTTGTCGGTGCATCTGGCACGCACATAGAAATTGTAGTACATCGTGTCTACAAGACCTGTAACAGTAACCGTATCATCATAGAGTTGTGTGGACGACGATATGCTGTCGGGATCAATTCCCATAGGACCATAGACGAGTTCCCAACCATTGGTGTTCACGCTGTCGATAACGCGCAGCGAGACGCTGCTGGGGGTATTGCCCGTAGAGACAAGACCTGTCGGTGTGGGGCAGGACATCACCTGCTCAACAGCGAAGTCGTCAATGAAGATGTTATACGAACCGTAGTCGGAAGTGGCAACCCAAACAATCACTAGATTGTTCTGACGGTCGTAGTCCTGAAGGTCGTAGGTCTTCTCCACCCACCCACTGGTGTTGGTGATGTTTGCCTCAAGGGTGTCGGTATAGGTGACACCGCCGTCGGTGGAGAGGTAGACACTGACATCTCCAGTGCTGGAGCTCATGTTGGCCAGCCAGAACTTGGCCACAAAATGGCCGTTGAGTTCGAAGACGGGAGTCTTCAGTATACCCGTCTGGCCACGGCTGGCACTAAAACAGTTGAACTCCATACTTCTGGGAGCGCTATGGTAAGCCGTATAGGAGGAATTGACATGGGTACCCGTAGTTACTTTCCAGGTATTGGTAGCCGAAGCCGTACCACCGGCGTTGTTCCAACATCCGGGAATGCTGTTCACCGGTACATTGTCGAAGTTCTCCCGGAAGGGTGCCTGAGTAATTGGACAAGGAGTGGTGAAGCTATACACATTCGACCACCTGCTGTTCTCGCCGATGCAGTTGGCGCGTATCGTCACATAGTAGGTGGTGTTGGGGGTGAGGTTGGTCAGCGGATAGGGCTGGTTGTACACCGTCTGAGCCATGTTGGTGTCGATATAGTTGGAGTCGGTCACGACAATCTCCCACACCGACTGGTTGGTGTCGCCACGGGTCCAGATAATGTCGGCACTGTTGGTGGTGACGTTGGTAGCCGCCACGTTCACAGGTGCAGGACACGAAGGCAACGCCTGCAGCACCACGCTGTCGAGATAGACGTAGAAAGTACTGGTGCCGTTGCTGGCCTTGAAAGCCACCAGATGGCTGGTACCCTGATAGCCGGCCAAAGACACCTCATGTTCCACATAGCTGGAGGTAAGCGTGATGGTGTCGATACCGACAAAGGTGTTGCCCTCCATCACACCCACAGCAAACACGCTGGGGATATAGCTCGAAGTAGTGGACGACTTGGCGAAGAAGTTCACACGCAGCGTGCTGAGCATATCGCTCACCGGAGGCATAATCACCACTTGGGGTGCAGTGCCGTACATTCTGAGATACAATGAATCGGTATACGAGTGAATTGTTGAACTGGTGTTGGCCATCACCTTAGGATCGGTGGTGCTGGAGGTAATCTTGTTCCAGCAGGTAGGCAACGCGTTCTCCGGCGTGGTGGCAAAGTTCTCCACAATGGGAGCTGCCACCGGGTTGCAGGTGGTGGTGAACGTCATAACGCGTGTCCACTCGCTGACATCGCCATTGCCGCAGTCGGATTGCACATATACATAATAGGTAGTGGTGGCCGAGAGACCCTGAGCCGTGTAGGGATTGCCGATACCACCGGCGAGGTTGGGAGCATTGTCGAAATCGGTGATAACGCTGTCGCTCACAATAATGTTCCATTGCGATTCGCTGCCGCCAGCTGTCCATGCAATGTCGGCACTGTTATGAGCCACATTGATGACGTGAACGTCGGACGGCTTGATGCAAGAGGGGATGGGGTCAACAACTATGTTGTCAATGTATGTGTAGGAGGTACCCGATTTGTAGCTCTTGAAAGCTATACGGGTGCCGTTGCCACTGTAGCCGTTGAACAACACTTCAAAAGGTTCGTAGGTAGAGGTTAATGTGATGGTGTCGATAGCCACGAATTGTGTACCCTCCAACACACCCACTGCAAACACACTGGGAACATAACTCGAGGTAGTGGATGTCTTGGCGAAGAAGTTCACCCGCACCGTACTGATGTTGACGAGTTCGGGAGTGGCGATAATGTTGGTGTTATCCGTAGATGAGGTGTAGAGATAGAGACATTTGCTGCCTGCGTAGGCACTGGAAGCATATACACTCGGACGAACAGTGGAGCCCGAGGTGTAGGTGGCCGTACGTACCCAGCAATAGGGAATCGTGTTGGCGTCACTACCTTCAAAACCTTCCTGCAGAGGCGTTGTGGCAACGTCCACCGGAGCACAAGCCGTACGGAAGGTATGGACGATACTCCAAGCGCTGACATCGTTGGTGTCGCAGACGGCCTGCACATAGACATAGTAGAGGGAACTACTGTTGAGACCGCCCACCACGAAAGGGTTCTCGTTGACGAGCATGGGCTCCCAGTTGGAGAAGTCGGTCACAGCGGTGTCGCTCACAATGAGGTTCCACTCGCTCTCGCTGCCTACTGATGTCCAGTAGATGGCGGCACCGTCGGCTGTCACAGCGCTGTCGCTCAAACCTACGATGGCACTACAAGAGGGAACACCGTCGACGGTCACATCGTCGATGTACACATACGAGTTACCTGTGGTTTTATAGCTATAGAAAGCAATGCGCGAGGCGTTGCCGTTATAGTTGTTGAAACGCACCTCGAAGGGGTCGGTGGGATAGGAGGTGGTCAGGGTGATGGTGTCGATAGCCACGAAAGCGGTGTCGCCTTCCATCACACCAACGGCAAACACGAGAGGTTCGTTCGAGCTTGCGGTTTTGGCATAGAAACGCACCCGCAAGGTGTCGAGGTTGTTGAACTCGGGTGTTGCGATGATGCTGCTATACGCGCTACCGGTAGCGGAGGTGTAGAGCTGCACGCTCTTGGTGCCGGTATGGGCATAGCTGCTGCCGTTGACCACACAGGGGTATACATTGCCAACCGAGGTGTAGGTCTCCACCTGCTGCCAGCAGAAGGGAACCGCATAGGCGGCATATTCCTCAAAGCTTTCGGTAGCCATCGTGTTGACGGGGGCGCATCCGGTACGGAAGGTGGCCACCCACGACCATTCGCTCATGTCACCGCCGCCGCAGTTGGCCTTCACATACACGTAGTAGGGCGTGTTGGGGGTGAGACCGGTGGCGGTGTAAGGATTGGTGGCAATCATGGAGCCGTTGACGCTGTCGGGATTAGCGACCAGAGAGTCGCTCACCACAATCTTCCAGCTTGTCTCGGTGCCACGCGATGTCCAGCTGATATTAGCCGTTGTGGCGGTGATGGTGCTGTCGGGAACGGTCACATTGATAGGGCTCAAGCACGAGGGGATGGGGCTCACGACCACGTTGTCGAGATAGACGTATGAGTATCCGTTCCTGTAGCTCTTGAAAGCCACGCGGGTGCCGCTGCCTGTATAGCTGTTGAGGAACACCTCGTAGAGTTCGTAGGTGCTGGTTAATGCAATGGTGTCAACAGCCACAAAGCCCGTGTCACCCTCCAACACACCAACTACGAAGACGTCAGGTGCGGTAGAATACCTTGCATAAAAATTCACCCGCAGGGTGTTGATGCTGTCAAGTTCGGGTGAGGCAAGAACATTGGACTTGTACGTACTGGTGGTATAGAAGTACATGCAGTTGCTACCCTCATAGACATTAGAAGTATATGTGCTCGGACGCACCGTTGTGCCCGAAACATAAGTGTCGGTACGTATCCAGCAAGATGGCATCTCATTGGTGTTTAGGTTCTCGAAGCCTTCCCGTAAAGGGTTGGTAGAGACGTTCATCATGGCACATGCCGTGCGGAAGGTGCCTTCGGTCCACGGACTGGCATCATTGCTGTCGCAAACGGCCTGCACATAGAAATAGTATGGGGTGTTGGGCAGAAGACCCGTGGCGGTATAGAATGTGTCGGTGACAGACGCTGCGGTCACATTGGAGAAATCGGTGACCGGTGTGAGGCTGGTAAAGACGTTCCAAGCCGACTCGGTGCCGCCATGAGCCCACGTCAGCTTAGCTGTGGTGGGAGTGACAGAGTCGGTTGCCAATGTACGGGCAAATGGATACATGCAAGAGGGTGCTGCAACAATCGATATATCGTCAATTGCGCAGGAGTAGTAGGAAGATGTGACACCCGTCCAGCGGAACGCCACACGAGCGTTAGCGGGAATGGAGTCTAATCTGTACACTTCCTCTGCACGAACCTTGAAATTTACAACAGTGCCGATGTTCACATAAGATGTGGCATCGTTCACATTAGTGATGTAGCCCACAGAGAGCGAACCTTGTGTGAGTGACTCCATCTTATAGGAGAAGGACAATAGAGTGCCACTGATATCGCCTGTTATCAATGGTAAAATAGCATAAGTGGCTGTACCATATGTTGCCGAAGTACCGGCCGTCATCACTAAGGAGTTGTTGCCGGTGTTCGGGGCATAGGTGCCACTGAAAGCGTGAGGAGCATAACCCGTACTCGTGCCGGTATAGATAAAATTCCAGCACGTGGGTGTAGCGCCTGCTGTACTCACTGACGTATTGCCAGTGAGACCGTCAAAGTTCTCGCTGAACGGGATTGTAAAGTTGCACCCGCTCTGCGCCTGTGTCACCCATGGCAGCATCAGTGCCACCACAAGCAACAAGTTTTGTAGAAACTTTTTCATAGGTGTTGTTGTTTTGGTTAATAATTATTTGAATTGATTTTTGTTATTCGTTATTGAGTGTCTCTCTTCGTCCGATTCATCATGCGCAACGGCTCAACCTTTTTGCGGGACAGACAAGCGAAGAGACAATAGAAAACACCCCGTCGCCGAAAGGGCGACAGATGAGGAAAGCCCGCAAAGGAGGAAACCCTCTGCGGCACGAGAGTGGAAAGCATCCCGCACAAAGGGAATTTGGCCGTGCGGGAAATAAAGTCAAAGCAAACGTAAGTGAAATCAGCCCCGAAATTACACCTGTAATGGGGGGGGTGATAATCAATTGGTTATGTGCATCAAGAATCATATTGCACTTTCCTTTTACGTTGCTATTACTATAGTATAATTTATATTTATGTGGACTGCAAAGATACAATTATTATTTAATCCCGACGCAAAAAATCGGCTACAAAGATGTTAATTATATTTTATTATGTTAAAAAAATCTCGCGGTGGAAGGATAACCTCATGGTTTACATGCTGCCCTGCGAAATCGTCCTACGCCAGTGCAACCGCTGCACACCCAAAGTGGCCTAAAATGATATTTTTCGGCAACACAATCTATTTTATTTCTGCAACTTATGATATATTTTGCAATTTTTACACGTATGCACATACTAAACCTGCAAACTTCGCGTAGATGGGTATATTTTCTCCCCCCGCCAAGAGCCCTTTCCAAGGGTTGAACGCCTCTGTAAGCGTTTATTCCACCATCGGTAATTCTAGGGTAATTCTAGGGTAATTCTAGCCAAATTCTAGGGTAACTCTAGGGTAACTAGTATGTAACTAGTAGATTGCCAGTATGTGGCTAGTATATTGCTAGTACCCACTAGTGCTTCTAGCAGTACTAGGGCTACTAGGATTACTAGGATTACTAGGATTGCTAGGGCTTACTGGCACTCCAGCTCTTTACTTGCCGGGAAGATTGGGCTGGCGACGGCGGCGGAGAAACGCGCGTGGGAGCGGCCTGAGAAGCACACAATAAAAAAAGGCATGAGACGTTATAAAAATTTAAACGCTATCACCATGGAATTGAAAAAATCACTAAGCGACCTGGTATTCAACAAAGGGGAGCTGAAACAGCATGTGTACGCCGCCACGAAGGAGACCTTCGAGCTGTTCCGCACCACGACACGCGAAATCATCGACCTTTTCAAACAGGAGCGGCAGATCAACGGCAAAGATGTCCGTTTCGAGTTCACCGACCGAGGCGACTTCGAGTTCGAGGTGAAGTTCGCCGGCGACGTGCTTATCTTTATGATGCACACCAACGTGTTCGAGTTTTCACGCAACCACGAGGTGATGAAGACCCCCTATATCCGCGAGGATCCCAAACGCTCGTTCTGCGGAGTGATACACATATACAATTTTCTGGCCGACTCGTTTCTCTACCAACGGGACAACGATTTGGGATATATGATTGGTCGTGTGTTTGTTAACATGGACAAACACTACTTTATCGAGGGCAAGCGCGAGCTGGGGATGCTTTTCAACAATTTCAACACTTCGCTGATAACCAACGAGTCGGTGCAAAGCATCGTGGAATCGGCCATCGAGTACACCACAAATTTTGATCTTTTAACACCGCCCTACGATGAAGTTAAGCTGGTGTCGGTGGGCGAGATGCGTACCAATTTCAACAAAAAATCGATGGTAACGGGAAAGCGTCTCGGATTTCATTTCCAGGCAGATACAGACTAATCGGCGGAAGAAATGAACAACGGCGGTTAAAAAAAATTTTGCCGTTTCTGAAAAAGGTTGTACTTTTGCATCCGCTTTTGAGAGACGAGAATGTGTTTTTTAACAGAAAAAGAATGCATTCAGCAACGCAAAGCGAGAAATGCTCCGATCGTCTAGCTGGCCCAGGACGTGAGATTTTCATTCTCAAAATCGCGGGTTCGAATCCCGCTCGGAGTACCAAAATAAATATAAGATTAAAGAAAAGAAATGGCACATCACAAGTCTGCAAAAAAGAGAATTCGCTCCTGCGAAACGAAGAGAGTAGAGAACAGATACTACGCTAAGACTATGCGCAACGCTCTCCGTGACTTCCGCGCTTTGGAAGACAAGAAAGAGGCAACGGAACGCCTGCCGAAGATGATTTCCATCATCGACAAGCTGGCCAAACGCTCGGTTATCCACAAGAACAAGGCCTCCAACCTCAAATCCAAATGCATGAAGAAAGTCAACGCTATGTAATCGCACAGCGCACTACAATAAAGAAGCCGACTCGATGAGCCGGCTTTTTTTGTGGGTTGTTCCCTATCTGTTGGACGCACGGTGCAGCCGCGAATGCGGCTGCACCGTGCGTCGCTTTACCGTCCGAACATGATTTTCTCGTTGTTGAACATCCGCGTCAGCACCCACACGGCGAGACCTGTGTAGCACAGGTTGCTGAGAAGGGTGACCACCAGCGGCAGCACCGACACTTGTCGGGCAAACACCGATGCCATTGCCTGCACGTTGCCGTAGAACGGGATGAGGTAGTACGCCAAATTGTCGGGCACACCGTCGCCCAACAGCGGCGTCATGCCTACGGCCATCACCACCAGCATGAACGGCACCGTGAGCGTGCCAGCCGACTTGGTGTCCTTGGCCAGCGCCGAAAGCAACGATACGGCAGCCACCATAAGCAACACGGTGCAGAGGATGACGACCAGCAGACACACATAGTCGCTGAAGCCATAGTAGTTGACATCGATAGCGAAATCATCGGCATGCACCATCTTGGGCAGCGAAAGCATAATGCCCAAGAAGCTGGAGCATCCGCTCAGCAGCGCGAAGCATGTGATGCTGAGAATCTTGCCCCATGCCAGTTCGTTGCGCCGCATCGGAGTGACCAGCAGGGTGGCGATGGTGCCACGCTCCTTCTCGCCAGCGATGGCGGTGGGAGCCACAGCCATACAAGCCGAGAACATCATCATCAGGATAAGCATGGGCACCAACTTGCTCAGTAAGTCGTCAAGTTCCTCCTCGCGCTCCTCGTCGGCACGAACCACATCGTACTGCGTCGCTGGGTCGGCGTTGATATCAAAGACATTGGCCACCGATTCTTCCCAACCGTTAAGCACCGTGACCAGGGTGCTGTAGGTCTGCAGAGCAGCGAGGTTGGCCGAGTTGTAGTATATCTGTATATGCGGCACCGGCGCGTCTGGTGCCACCGGTGTCAGCCGACCGTCGACGGCGAGGTTCTCGGGAAAGACCACGTAGATAGTGTTGTTCTCCTTGTCGCGCATCTGGGCAAAGACCTCAGCGGTGTCGAACACGCCCGACTTGAAATATACCAGCGAGTCAATCATCGGCGCGAGTTGCGACGGCATGTTCTCGACCATCATCACCGTCTTGTCGGCCGAAGCGGCCTTGTCGATTTTCTCCTGCATCTCCTTGGCGATGCCGCTGCCGATGAGCGAATAGACAAGATATATGAGCAAACCCGGCATGATGATGGCGGTGAAGACGAGCGTCCTGTCGCCGAAGAAACGGGCGCACTCCTTACGGAAAATAGTGAGGATATTATTGTTCTTTCTCATTGTTCATCTCCTTTCGCTTCTTTATAGATTTCGAAAAAGCGGTCCTCCAGCGAGAGGTCGCCGCAGATGTCGCCCAAGGAACCGCAATGGGTGAGACGGCCGTCGATGATGATACCCACACGGTCGCAGAGTTTCTCCACCAAGCTGAAGATATGGGTGGAGAGGATGATGGTTTTGCCCTGAGAACGCAGTTCCTGCAGGAAGTCGGTCACCGTGCGTGCCGTCAGCACATCGAGACCGTTGGTGGGCTCGTCGAAGATGATGATGTCGGGGTCGTGCACCAACGAGATGACCAGCGACACCTTCTGTTTCATACCTGTGGAGAGATTGGCCACCTTGACCTCCGCAAAATCGCCGATGCCGAAACGCTCGAAAAGCTTGCGTTGGCGCTCGGCAGCCGTCGCGGCGTCCACACCGTGCAGCTGACTGAAGAAATTGAAGAGGTAGTTGGGTGTGAAGAAATCCTCCAGCTTCAGCTCGCTGGTGAGGAAACCTATCTTGGCGCGCACCTCTTCGGGGTGGTTCACGATGCTGGAGCCGTCGACAAAGGCATCACCCTTGTCGGGCTTGATAAGCGTTGCCAGCATACGCAGCGTGGTCGTCTTGCCGGCGCCGTTAGGCCCCAACAAACCGAATATCTCGCCCCTGCCGGCGGTGAACGATACGTCATCCACCGCCACCTTCTTGGTGGCTCTGGTTTTCTCTATCTTTTGTTGTTTGCGCGACAGGGTGAAGGTCTTGCTCAGCCCCTCCACACGGAGAATCTCGTTGTCGCCTGATGCTATATTGTCCATATATATAATGGTATTATATTATTGTCACTCGAAAACTATGTTGATGCAAAGATACGATTTTTTCGTCAGCCGACAGCATACACGACTTCTGGGGAGAGGCGACTTCGGATTTGTTCTCGTTGAGAGCTACTGACAAACAGAAGATTGCAATCAGATTATTTTCCCTTGCAAGCACAACGCAGGCGGTCACGATTTTTTTGCTTATCTTTGCATGGCGAATGGGAAAAAGTGAATGAAGACCTATGTGATTAACACCATTTAACTTATTGAGGCAAACTTTTCCCAACTATCAACCCTCATAACTCTGTCTTTCCCACCGGCTGCCCCGAAAGCAGAGAGATGCCAAAGAAAGCCCCCACAGGTGCAAAACGACGACATACAGCAGATTATCGACGGATGCATGGCGAACGACGCCAAATGCCAACGGCTCCTGTACGACCGCTACAGCCCGCGATTCTACGCCTTGTGCCGCCGCTACGCCTGCGACGAGATGCTGGCCGAAGATATTCTGACCGAGGGCTTTCTCACCATCTTCCGCACCATAGGCCAATACCGCGGCGACGGCAACATAGAGGCATGGATGCGCACCATCTTCGTACGCACCGCCATCCACCACTATCGCCAGCAGCAACGCCTACCGCAGCAGTCGATGGAGGAGATACCGGAGAAGGCACTCTTGGGCGACAGCGGCAACGAGGATTCCCTCGACCTGCGCAACACCCTGCAGATGGCCTTGAGCCACCTCGACGACGGTCAACGCACGCTGCTCAACCTGATAGCCGTGGACGGATACCAGTTCAACGAAGTGGCGCAGATGCTCGGCACAGCGGAATCGACCGTCAAAAGCCGCTACTACAGTGCCTGCCAACAAATGAGAAAGATATTGGGAGAAACAACGATATGACACCTGACCACACACACGATAACGACATAGAGCGCCTGATGCTCCACGCCTTCAGCGATGCCGAGGAGCAGCCGCCGGCAAGCGCATGGGAGAAGATAGAGCGGAGCCAGGCATCGGCTCGGCGCCGTCGCCACCTGATCACGACAATCATCGTGGCTGCTGTACTGGTGGCCGCTACCGGGGTGGCGATGATGCTCTTGCAGCCGTTGCACAACGACACGCTTCCTGCGCAGCAACCCGCCTCCCCTGCCGCCACTTCGGCTAACGACGCCATCACCGTAGCTATACCCGCAACCGTGGCCATGGAGACCGCCCCTGCTGCCAGTCAGACGCACGGTGTGACGCTCCGTGGCAACGCCTCCGAGCCGAGAAAAGGCACCACTACCGCCAACGTTCTCTCCGCCCCGACGGCCAGCGAGAGTGACGCTCCTCCGGCGACAACCTCACGGGAACCGCAGCCAATATCAACCATCACGACCGACGACGGCAACCTGGCGGAGGTGTCCTTGCCCAATACCGCGGCAGCCGACACCCATTCCACCCCCGACACCACGCTGCGTCATGCGCCGCACGCTCGACCCATGCGCCCGCAATGGCTCATCCCCAACGTCATCACCCCCAACGGCGACGGCATCAACGACTGCTTTGTCATCAAGGGGCTGGAGAACTACGCGCCGGTGCAGGTGGTCATCTACACGGCCAACAGCCGCCGCGTATACATCAGCGACGACTACCGCAACGATTTCTGCGGCGATGGGATGCCGGCAGGCAACTACTTCTACGTCCTCACCGTCCGGGAGGGACCCTGCGCCGGCTTCGTGCGGAGGGGTACCCTGGTGGTCAAAGACCAGTAAGCCCACCCGATTTCCCATGCTTCCCAAACGGAGCGTAAAAGCCATCACAAAAGCAACTGAATTAGTATCTTACACCCATTTGAAAGATGCAACCCAAAAGGGGGGCTTGTGTAGTTCTCAACTACATGCTCTGTAGTTCTCAACTACACGTTATGTAGTTCTCAACTACACATGCTGTAGTTCTCAACTACACATGCTGTAGTTCTCAACTACACAAACGCCCCTCCACGGGGATGATTTTTCGGTATGTGCGAAATATTTTGTATCTTTGCAACCGTTAGTAAAAATCAGTAAATCATATAAGCCACTATCGCTACATATTTTGTGCGAGACAAGAAGGGCGACGGTGGCCCCAACGACGGAAAACAAGCCCTCATGACGTTGCGCCACATCCTGTATACCGCATTGGCCACCCTGGTGGTCCTCACGGCGACATCGTGCCAGAAAGAGGAGCCGCCCCTGCCGGAGCCGGGACACCACGGCAACACCAACGCCAACCTCGGCGGCGCCGAGGTGCGACGCCTGGAGGTGCCGGCCCTGATGAAGGGTGCCGACATCCATTTCCTGCTGCACGAGACCACCGATACGGCCACAGGGGCAAAGGTCTACAACTACTGCGTGGAATACCACTCCGATGTGTTCCACAGCCGCTGGGTGGCGTTCCGTTTCGACAACAGCAACAAAGCCCGCAACGTGGAACGCAGCGACGAGCCCTTTGCTCCCGACCCCGACCTGGACAGCGCCCTGCAGCTGGGCACGACAAGCATGGGCCTCATCTCGCGCCACACAGGCACCACCTACCACCGCGGCCATCTGGTGGCCTCGGCCGACCGGCTGCTGGATGTCGAATCCAACGTGCAGACCTTCTACATGACCAACATGTCGCCCCAGATAGGCGACTTCAACTCGGGCTACTGGAGCACGCTGGAAAGCATCGTGCGCCAATGGGGCAGCTGCACCACCTACGACACCCTCTACGTGTGCAAGGGAGGCACCATCGCCCCCGGACAATGCACACTCCAACCCACCGTGAACGCCGCCGGCGCCAGCGTGACAGCGGCCGTACCCCACTACTACTTTATGGCCATCCTGGGCGTGAGTGGCGGCAAGTACAGCAGCATCGCCTTCTGGATGGCACACGACGCCCACGGGTACAGCTGGAACAACTTCTGCCCCCGCGACGAGATGATGCAGAACGCCTGCAGCGTGGACTCGCTGGAAGCCCTCACGGGCATCGACTTCTTCTGCAACCTGCCCGACACCACCGAACAACGCATCGAACGCACCTACAGCCGCACGGCATGGGTGTGGTAACAACATAACACCTAACCATGGAAACAACAAGACAACAAAAGATATCGCGCCTGATACAGCAGGACATGAGCGACATCTTCCTGAAAGAGATGAAACCCACCCTGGGGCAGTCGCTCATCACCGTGACCGCCGTGCGCATCACCAGCGATTTGTCCATAGCCCGCATCTACGTTAGCATCTTCCCCATCGGCGGCGTCAGCAAGGAGCAGGTGATGGAAGCCATCAAGACGAACACCGCCGACCTGCGGCGCCGGCTGGGCATGCGCGAAGGCAAGCAACTGCGCATCATCCCCACACTGGAATTCTACTTGGACGACACGCTGGACTATATGGAGAACATCAACCGACTGCTGAAACAATAGCCCTCACACCGCCCCACCATGAAGACCCCGTTGTTCATAGCCAGAAGATACCTGTTCTCGCGCAAGAAGAAAACGGTCATCAACGTCATCTCCTGGATTTCGCTGATAGGCATCGCCGCAGGCACCACGGCGCTGATTGTGGTGCTGTCGGTCTACAACGGCATCGGACAACTGACGCAGACCCTGTTCAACGTGTTCGACCCCGAGCTGATAGTGGAGCCCGCCGAAGGCAAAACCTTCCACACCTCGACGATACCCTACGACGCCCTGTGCCACACCTCGGGAGTGCAGGCCGTAAGCCAGATGGTGGAGGAGAACGCCTGGATTACCCACAAACACAACGAAGCCATCGTGCTGCTGCGTGGCGTCGACGAGAACTACGGTCCCATGACCGGCCTCGACACCCTGCTGTACGAAGGCAACTACTATCTGAAAGACGAGAACACCAACTATCTCTCTGATGACCCCGACACAGAGGCGTCCATCCCTACCGCCTACCTGCTCTTCGGCAGCGAGGTGTGGTACAACCTGGGGCTGAACAGCTATACCAACAGCGCTGTGGCCGTGCATATCCCCAGACGCAGGAAGTCGCTGGGCATGACCATGGAGGACGCCTTCAACAGCGGCCTGGCCTTTGTGGCAGGCAACTTCTACATACAACAGGACATTGACTCCCGCTACGTGGTGGGCGACATCGACTTTGTCCGCACCCTGATGGATTACGCCCCCGACGAGGTGACGGCCCTAGCCATCGATGCCGAAGAGGGCGCCGCCGAGCGTGTGAAACAATCCCTCCAGCAACAGCTGGGGCCGGCATTCACGGTAAAAGACCGCATGGATCAACAGCCCCTATACTACAAGGTGTTCAAGAGCGAGCGGCTGGGCGTGTTCCTCGTCCTATCGCTCATCGTACTGGTGGCCACCCTGAATCTTATAGCGTCGCTCTCGTTGCTCATCATCGACAAGCGCAAAGACATCGGCACCCTGCGCGCCATAGGCATGGACACCGCCGACATACGCCGCACCTTCCGCTACGAAGGGGTGATGATATCGCTCGTGGGCGTGGTGGCCGGACTGCTGCTGGGATTCATCATCTGTTTCGTGCAGCAACAGTTCGGCATCGTGAAGATGGGCAACAACTTCGTGACTGATGCCTTCCCCGTAGCCATGCGAGCTGTGGACTTTGTCGCCACATTCGCGATGGTGACCGTGCTGTCGCTGCTGGCTGTAATGTTCACCGTTAGAAAAGCCCGTATATGAACAAAAGGACAACGATGCAACCCCGGCTGACGGCCAACGGGCTCCTGATGGTGCTGCTGGCATGCTGGTGGCTGCTCAACGTGGTGCAGGCCACTTTCACGGAGTTGGCCAACGACGAATCGTACTACTGGTTCTTCGCATGGCATCTGGATTGGGGCTACTACGACCATCCCCCCATGACGCCGTTGCTGATATGGCTGGGCTCTTGGCTGCCGGGCGAACTGGGCGTGCGGCTCTGCGTGACGTTGCTGCAACCCCTCTACCTCTACCTGCTGTGGATGATGATACGCCCTTCCGACGCCACCCGTCGCGACGCATGGCTCTACTTCCTCGTCGCCTTCAGCATTCCCCTGATGCAACTCTACGGCTTCGTCGCCACCCCCGACGCGCCGCTGATGATGTTCTCTGTGCTGTTCCTGTTCTGCTTCCAACGCTTCTGCAAGAAGGACAGCATCCCCCACGCGTTGCTGCTGGGCGTGAGTACCGCCCTGCTGGCCTACAGCAAATACCATGGTGCCCTGGTGGTACTGCTGACGCTGGCGGCATATCCCCGGTGTTTCAAATCGCCGCGTCTCTACCTGGCCGGCATCGTGTTCGCCGTGCTGTATCTGCCCCATCTGCTGTGGCAATACCACCACGACTGGGCATCGTTCCAGTATCACCTGATGGGACGCAACAGCAGTTTCCGTATGGAATATGCCTCCAACTTTGTGCTGAACGCTATCCTGGTGTTCAACCCACTATTTGTCTATCACTATATCAAGGGCTGGAATCACGATGACCGCCATTGTCCTGAACCGCTGCGAAGGGCTATGCTTTTTATCGTAGCCGGATTTCTGGGATTCTTCCTGCTTTCCAGCATGCGAGGTCCCACACAGCCACAATGGATCATCCCCGCCACGATAGGACTCATCTGGATACTCTTCGACTACGCGCGCCAACACGAGAGAAGCCGCCGCTACGTGCGCACGGTAGGACTGGTGTGCGTAGCGCTGTTTCTTGCGACACGCCTCCTGGTGATGTGGAATCCGTTCCATTGGGCAGGCGAGTTGTGGGACAACCGTGAGAGCAACAGGCAGATCGCCGCGATGGCCAACGGACGCCCCGTGATATTCCCCAACGACTATACCGCAGCGACGAAATACATCTTCTATACAGGCGGTGACTGCCTGACGCCCACCGCCTGTGCCCGTCAGTTGGAAGACCGCGCCCTGCAGCCGAAAAACTGCGGAGAGGCCTTCGCCCAGCCGTTGCTCTACACCCGCACCAGCCAATGGGAGTACACCCGCTACGACGACCTTTTCGCCGGCCGCGACATCATCGTGCAACGGCTGCCCAGCATGGAGAGCAAGGAAGATTTCTCCCGCGACCCCACCATGACGCTGGCCAACGGACGCACCTTCTACTACCGCGAAGTGCCCGCATTCCGCCCGTTGCGGCGCATCGGCATACGGCTTTCGGAGCCCCTCGACAGCATCACGTCCGCAGCCGACAGCATCCGGCTCTCCCTCGTCGTCACCAATCCCTACCCCTACCCTATTGTATCCACAGCAGAGAGACCCGTGTGGATACAATTCTACATGGAGCAAAACCCCAACGACTTCCGGAGTTCCTACCACTACCTCGACACCGTGATACCGACCCACGACTCGCTGCGGCTACGCTACACCTTCGCCGTGCCGCAGGGTTTGGACTATAGGCGTTACACCACCCAGATAGCCATCCGCGACTCGCTGCTGCTCCCCTGGCGCAACAGCGAAGTGTTCAAGGTGAACTATGTGAAATAATATTTTGCCCACAAGAACGTTATTCTAACTTAAACATCCAAACAATAAAAAAATAATCATGGAAATCCTAAGCAATAGAATCCTGAACATGGCCGAGTCGGAGACACTCGCCATGACCGCCAAAGCCCGTGAACTCAAGGCACAGGGCAAAGACGTTATCAGTCTCAGCATCGGCGAGCCCGACTTCAACACCCCCGAGGTGGTGAAAGAAGCCGCCAAGAAGGCCATCGACGACAACTTCACGCACTATCCCCCCGTGCCGGGCTATGCCGACCTGAAAGAGGCCATCTGCGAGAAGTTCCGTCGCGACAACGGGCTGGAGTTCAAACCCGACCAGATTGTCGTCTCCACAGGCGCCAAACAATGCCTCTACCAAGTGGCACAGGTGCTGCTCAATCCCAGCGACGAAGCCATCATCCCCACCCCCTATTGGGTGAGCTACAAAGAGTTTGTGCGTCTGGCCGGCGGCACCCCCGTCTTTGTGAAGACGAAGATTGAGAACGACTTCAAAGTCACCCCGCAGCAACTGGAGGAGGCCATCACCCCCAAGACCAAGCTGATCATGTTCAGCAGCCCCTCCAACCCCACCGGCATGCTCTACTCGAAAGAAGAGCTGAAAGCAATCGCCGACGTGGTGGCCCGCCACGAGAACGTATTCGTCATCGCCGACGAAATCTACGAGCACATCAACTTTGTGGGTAAGCACGAGAGCATCGGACAGTTTGCCACCATCAAGGACCGCGTGATAACCGTCAACGGAGTGGCCAAGGGCTTCGCCATGACGGGCTGGCGTATCGGCTTCATCGCCGCCCCCGCCATCATCGCCAAGGCCTGCAACAAGCTGCAGGGCCAAGTGACCAGCGCCACCTGCTCCATCGCCCAGAAAGCAACCGTGCGGGCCATGCAGATGGACCCCACCACCAGCGAAGACATCATCAACATGCGCAACATCTTCAAGAAACGTCGCGATATGGTATACCAACTATTGTGCGACATTCCTGGTCTGAAGGTGCGCATGCCGCAGGGAGCGTTCTATTTCTTCCCCGACGTAAGCCAGTACTACGGCAAGAGCTTCAACGGCACCAAGATAGAGAACTCCACCGATATGGCCTTCTACCTGCTGAACGAAGCCAATGTAGCCACCGTGATGGGTAGTGCCTTCGGCGACGACGACTGCATCCGGCTCTCCTACGCCACCAGCGAAGAGCTCCTGGTCGAAGCCATCCGCCGCATCAAGGAAGCCCTGTTGCAGCTAAAATAACCGAAAACATTTATTTCCACAAAAAGGAACGAGCCCGCATCAGGTTCGCTCCTTTTTTATTTCCACAGTGACAAAGAAAAAATGAACATATGTTCGTGTGCCAATGAACATATGTTCGTGGGGCAATGAACATATGTTCGTAAGCCGATGAACCTATGTTCATTTTTAACTTTTTTTACTAGGAGCAACTCCTCCTCATTGTCATTTCCCGAAACTGGTTGACTCCATTAGATTTATATCACTGAGTTTAGTTTACCTTGCTTGTTTTTAATAACGATTTCCGGTTGACCTACTGCAACCTTGACTTTCGGCACCCGGGCGGCAGCATTTTCTCTCGTGTTTCGCAAGGGGTAGCCAGTGTCGAATGACAATATGACGGCGAATGTTAAAATTTATTTTTTGTACAATATTTTCCACAATGTGGAGTTTTATTGCCGGATTGGTTGAGAGATTAGGACCAGTTCTGTCAATTGTCTAACTTAAGAAGTGCTTATGATGCAAGACTATGATTTCATTCCGGGCCTTCATCAAGAGGGTTCAAGCACAAATACATCTTTGAAATCGGTAAGCATCTGTCGCCCTTCTCAACGAGTTATCCGTAACATCAAGTCCTATGCGCGCTGCATCCAGCATGTGAACATCGGCGATGTGAAGATAAAACTCTACCTCAATTAAAAGAATGCAGGGACAACAGCATGGCTGTCGTCCCTGTTTCCTTTGTCCCGATGCTGCGGGCTATTTGCTGCCGAGGGCCTCGACCCACTCTTTGATGCGCTGTTCGTCGCTCAAGCGGCACACGAGCAGGGAGCGGTCGCGATAGGCCACCAGGCATTTGTCGAGCCCTTGCACGATGGCTTCGGTCCCCTCCTCTATGTTGATGACGCTGTCGCGACTTTCGCGGACGACGATGTTGCCCAACAGGGCGTTGCCGTCGGCGTCGTGGGCGGCATGGGTGTAGAAAGAGCCCCAGGTGCCGATGTCGCTCCATCCGAAGTCGGCGGGGATGGTGTAGCGGCTCTGGGAGCGCTCCATGACGCCGTAGTCGATGCTGATATTCTCGCATTGGGGGAATTTCTCGTTGATGAAGGCCTGCTCGCGGGGGGTGCCGAACGAGGCGGCGCCGCTGTCGAACAACGCGGCCATTTCGGGCAGGAAAAGGTGGTAGGCGTCGAGGATGCCTTCCATGCTCCAGATGAAGATGCCGGAGTTCCAGAAGTAGTTGCCTGCGGCCAGAAACTTCTTGGCGCCTTCGAGGTCGGGTTTTTCCTTGAAACTGGCGACGCTTACCACGCGCGACTCGCGGCCTTGCTGCATGACGTCGGAGGGTACTTCGATGTAGCCGTAGCCGGTTTCGGGACGCGAGGGGTTGATGCCGATGGTCAGCAGGGCGTCCTTATAGTCGGGTTGCGACACAAAGTCGAATCCCATCTGGATGATGCGCTGGAACTCGCGCTCGTTGGTCACCAGATGGTCGGCGGGAGTGACGACGATATTGGCCTCGGGGGTAAGCGATTTGATGCGATAGGTGGCGTAGGCGATGCATGGGGCGGTGTTGCGGCGCATGGGTTCGCACAGCACCTGGTCGGCCTTCAGCTCGGGGAGATGCTCCAGGACGAGGGCGCGGTAGTTCTCGTTGGTGACGACGAGGAAATTCTCGACGGGCACCACGGGGAGGAAACGCTCGAAGGTGCCCCGTATAAAACTTTTCCCCGTGCCGAAGATGTCGAGGAACTGTTTGGGGTAGTTATTCTTGCTGAGCGGCCAGAATCGGCTACCAATACCGCCGGCCATAATGATACAATAGTTCTGCATAGATTGTTCTGTTATTGGCACTATCTGAGCCCTCCGACGTCGTTCGCAGGGACCCAACACGACTGCAAAGTTACAAACATTTCGGCGAACGGGAAAATATTATTGTCTATTTTGCGTAATATATGATGTTTTTTGTCGCCTGCCGCCGGGCAGGGAACCAAGAAACCGTTTAAAATTAATTCAATGTTTTTCTTAAAGCATCTAAACGACATATTTTCCTTCTTTCTTCAGTTACAATGGACCCCAGAAAGAATAAAAATCTGTTCGCTTATACGCATAACAAATTCCAACAATCAAATTTAAACAGTTTCTAAAAATACACGCTATGTCTAAAGAAATCGTATGCAGCGGCATCCGTCCAACGGGCAACCTCCATGTGGGCAACTATTTTGGCGCCCTGCGCAATTTTGTCAGGATGCAGGATGATTTTGACTGCTTCTTCTTTATTGCCGACTACCATTCGCTGACCACGCATCCCACGCCGGACAACCTCTACAACAACGCCCGGCAGATTCTCATACAGTATCTGGCTTGCGGGCTGGACCCTGAGAAGGCCACCATCTACCTGCAGAGCGACCTGCCCGAGACCATAGAGCTCTACCTATTCCTCAACATGAACGCCTACCTCGGGGAACTGGAGCGCGTGGCTGCCTTCAAAGACAAGGTGCGCCAGCAACCCAACAACGTCAACGCGGGACTGCTGACCTACCCCACCCTCATGGCTGCCGACATACTCATCCACAAAGCCACCAAGGTGCCCGTGGGCAAAGACCAGGAGCAGCATCTGGAGATGACCCGCACTTTTGCCAACCGCTTCAACAATATGTACAAGAACGAGGTATTTCCCTTGCCGCAGGCATTCAACTACAACGACAACCTGATCAAGATTCCGGGGCTGGACGGTAGCGGAAAGATGGGCAAGTCAGAGGGCGAAGCCAACTGCATATTCCTCAACGACGAGCCGTCGGTCATCAAGAAGAAAATCATGCGCGCCAAAACCGACAACGGCCCTGAAGCTATGAACCAGACCAAGCCGGTGGAGATTGAGAACCTCTTTACGCTGATGAAGGCGGTTTCCACGCCCGATACGGTGGCGTATTTCGACGATCTGTACAACCGCTGCCAAATACGCTATGGCGATCTGAAGAAGCAGCTGGCCGAGGATATGGTGGCTTTCACCACCCCCCTGCGCGAACGCATCAACGAGATTGCTGCCGACGAGGACAAGCTGCGCCGCATCATGGACATGGGGCGCGACAAAGCCCGCGAGAGTGCCCTGCGCACGTTGACGGAGGTGCGGCACGTGATCGGCTACCGCAACTGATTCTTTTCCGCAAAGAGTTACCCTATATACAGCAGGGGCGCCCTCCCGGACGTCCCTGCTCTTTGTTTATCCCTCCTGTGCGCCCCGTGCGACTGCACCACCTCCCGACGGAGGCGACAGGCGCTACAGGCGGGCACAAAAAAAACCGCTCAATTGAGCGGTTCTTCATTCTGTGTTTGAAATGGAGTCGCTTATTCAGCAACAGCGGTTTCAACAGCAGCTTCCTCTACGGGAGCTTCCTCAGCTGCGGCTTCGTCGGTAGCAGGAGCTTCAACGACTTCCTCAGTGGTGATTTCCTCGGTAGCGGGTTCTTCAGCGGGTTGATTGTTGCAAGCTGCGAAAGCAAACATGCCGGCAATTGCCATTAAAAACATTACTTTTTTCATCTCTTTGTAATTTAAAGGTTTATCTTAATGTTCGTGAAAATTTGGGAGCAAAAGTACACTTATTTCAGATATTGGGGAAAAATATAAAGTGAAAAATATTTAAAATCAATCTAACTCGCTGTATTACAGTAATGATATTTCTTCGACTTTTGGGCGATTATCTTAATATATCATGGCTATTTTACCCGACAATATCTTTATTTTTAACATTTTTGGCTGCCAAAAAACGACGTCTTTCGGCGCTTACGGGAGTGGGACGAGACCGCTGAATCCCATGAAGGCCATAGCAAGAATACCGGCGGACACAAGTGCGATAGGGACGCCCTTCATGCCTTTGGGCACACCGGTGAGCTCCATCTGCTCGCGGATGCCGGCAAAAATAACCAACGCCAGGGTGAAGCCCACGGCGATGCTGGCAGCATAGACGATGCTTTGCATCAGATTCATATCCTTTTGCACTACCAGGATGGCTACGCCAAGCACGGCGCAGTTGGTGGTAATCAGCGGGAGGAACACTCCGAGCGCCTGGTACAACGACGGGGCGATTTTCTTAAGCACAATCTCGACCATCTGCACCAATCCTGCGATGACGAGGATATAGGCGATGGTCTGCAGATACTTCAGATTGCAGGGCACCAAGACATACTGGTAGAGGAGGTAGGTGACCAGGGTGGCCAGCAGCATGACAAACAGTACGGCGCCGCCCATACCCAGGGAACTCTTGACATCCTTGGAAACACCGAGAAACGGGCAGATGCCGAGGAACTGTGCCAATACAACATTGTTGACAAAGATGGCACCGATGATTAATGCAAAATAACCTATTGTCATAATTGTACTTTTTTAGTTTTCTTTTTATATTTACGACTGCCTGCGGCTCTTGCAGACGGTTATTCCATCCAGCCGATGACGTCGCCTTTCTTGACCATAGTGCCTTGAGCCACGCAGGTGTCGATCAGCTTGCCGCCTTCCAACACATTACAAGGCATCAGGGCGTAGGACGACTGGATGATGCAGAACTGCTCGCCGGGCTTGTATTGGCGACCGGGGGCGGGAGGCACGCTCTTGTCGTTGAAGTCAAGCTCCCACAGCACCTGGCCGGTAGCCGTGGCGACGATGGGTTTGGCGTTGGGGTGTTTCTCGCTCAGGTAGTTGGGCATGGTGCCTTTCTCCACCGCCACAGCGGGGGCACTCGGGGTTTTGGCCTGCTCGGCACGCAACGTCTCCACCTCTTTGATGAAGCGCTCTTTGGCGATGCCCGACTTGTAGTCGCGATACTGGCGGTCGTGCATGGCGAGTTCGAACAGCTCTTCGTCGTCTTCGCCGCGATCCCAACCGTTAGCTTCCATCTCCTTGATGTATTCGGGCAACGCGTTGGGATAGGCATCCTGCGGCACGCCGTCGTAGAACTCGAAGCCGTTTTTCTTGGCCAGCTCCACGATTTCGGGAGCCAGAGGTCCGGGAAGTTTGCCGGCCTTGCCGAGAATCATGCTCCAGCTGTCCTTGTCAATATTGCTGAAACGGGGTTTGCCCTGTGCCATCGACATGATGTTCATCAAGGCGATATTCTTGGTGTACTGGCTGAAGGGAGTCACCAGGGGAGGATAACCGAGCATGGGCCAGATAAGCTCAACTTCCTGGAAGAGCTGCACCAGCAGGTTGTCGAACGTCACTTCCGGCTTGCCGCTCTTCTTGAGAGCCATGTTGATGGCGTTGTGCATGCCACGGAGGTCGGTCATCATCGACCCCATCATGCCACCCGGCAAACCGCAGCCGACGAGCAACGAGCTGCTGATTTTGTTCTTCGGGTTGATATAGAGACCGAGGAAGTCGTCGATAAACGACTGGGTGAGCCGACGGGCTTCCATATAGGCGTTCATGTTGATATCGGGCACCACGAAACCAGCGTCTTTCAGCATGGCCTGCACAGAGATGACATCGGGATGCACCATACCCCACGACAGGGGTTCCATAGCTACGTCGATAACGTCGGCACCTGCTTTGGCCACTTCGAGGGTGGAGGCCATCGAGAAACCGGGGCCGCTATGGCCGTGGTACTGCACCTTGACATGGGGATGACGTTTCTTGATTTCAGCCACCAGGCGTCCCAACGTGGCGGGACGTCCGACGCCAGCCATATCCTTGAGGGCGATTTCGTCGGCACCGTATTCCACCAACTTGTCCACCAAGCTCACATAGTATTCCACCGTGTGAATCTTGGAGTGGGTGATGCTCAGGGCGGCCTGGGAAATCATACCGGCTTCCTTGGCGTATTTGATAGAGAGTTCCAGATTGCGGTAGTCGTTCAATCCGCAGAACGAACGCATGATGTCCACACCCTGTGCCTTTTTGACTTTAGGCATCAGCTGACGGACGTCGGCCGGGACGCCGTACATACGGAGGCCGTTCAGCGCGCGTTCGAGCATGTGACACTGGATACCGGCCTTGTTGAACTCCTTGGTCCAGGCACGTACTGCCTTGTTGGGGTTCTCGCCGTACATCAGGTTCACCTGTTCGAAAGCGCCTCCGTTGGTCTCCACACGGGCGAAGCAGCCCATGTCGACGATGACGGGAGCAATCTGGGTCAGCTGGTCAACGCGGGGTTGATATTTTCCTGACGACTGCCACATGTCGCGATAGACCAAACTGAATTTAATTTCTCTTGCCATGATTTGTTATTATGCTTTTATGTTGTTAAACAATGTTTATCTTCTACCGGTTTCGTTTGTCGTTCAGTACATCCAACGCCCTGATTTCCACTTCGCCGCGCTGCAAAAAGCTTCTACGGCAATGTACCAAACGGCTTACAAAGATACAAAAAAATTGGAATTGCGGAAAATAATTGTCAAAACCGCCCCTGCGACGGACTTTTTCTTTGGGTGGCGAGGGCTTTGGGAGGGAGAATCGTACAAAATGGGATAGCGGGGTTTCGGAAGGGCGAACACAGGAAAACGGCGGAGATGCAGAGATGGTGCGATGTTTTTGTAGAAATAAATTTGCTTGTTTCGCATAAGTTTCCTACCTTTGTAGGCACTTAAAGTCATCGGCATGTTCTGCGAATGCACTTATAACGAATTGATTACTACATCATCCATAGGATTTACAATTGTAAACGGCGGGAGGTGCCGTTTGCTTTCTTCCTTATATATGCCCTCTCTGCGGCCGATGTGCGGCCAACGGGGCGAGGGTTCTTTACCATGGTCAATCAATTCAATTTATAACTAACACTTTATAACTATGAAAAAAGCATTTTCAATTCTGATGGTCGCCTTCGCGCTTACAGCTATGGTCGGCTGTACCGAGAAGGAAGACAACGCTGGCAACAGCAGCAATGGTAGTAATGGTGGTAACAACGGCGGTGGCGGCACACCAGCAACACTCGACGGTACCACCTGGCTTTATCAGACGGGCACCAACGGTCAGCAGGGCTTCGTGTATGCCGGTGTGTCATTCGACTACGGCATGGCCAGCGTCAACATCACGACCAACACCAGCGGCGAGAACGACTACAAGATTTACGCGGGTTCCTACACCTACTCGGGCGGCAACGGCACCATCGTGCTGCGAAACGTGCAGACCCAAGAGGAACAGGGCACAGCCACTTTCAGCATCAGCGGCTCGACCATGACGCTCACCGTCCAAGGACAGACCTATACGCTACAGAAGCAGGAGAACGGCGGCGGCAATAACGGTGGTGACAACGGCGGCAACAGCCATCCTACCGCGGCCGAGCTGTTGGGGGCTTGGACCTATACGGGCAGTAATATTGCCTACCGCTTCACCGTGGCGGAGGAGGGTTCCTGCAGTTTCATCACCAGCTCCCCGAGCGGCACGGAGACCATCTGGGGAGAGTACACCTACAACGAGCGTTCGGGCACGGGCTATGTGGAGATGAGGGAAACAGGCTCGCAGGAGACCTTCCCCGGTAGCTTCTCGGTCACCGGCACGACGATGACGCTCGTGCTGGGGAATACCTATACGCTGCAGAAGGAGAGCTTCTGACTTTCCGAGGGGGTTCCCAGCAAATAATAAGGCAAAATAAAAAAGGTTACCTTTTTGGGCAAAAAAGGTAACCTTTTTGAATATTCGGTCTTCCTTCGCTCCTCCTTCGGTCCTCCTTCGCTCCTCCTTCGGTCCTCCTTCGCTCTTCCTTCGGTCCTCTTATTCTTCAGGAAGGCTGTTGCCGTCTTGTGGCGATGGGGTATCCTTTGGAGATGCATCGTCGGAGTCGAAGACACCCATGCTTTTCAAAGCAATGAAATAGTAGCCGATGAAGAGGACGGTGAACATGATGTCGCCCAAGCCCACATGCGAACGTCCCAAAAAGACGATAGTACAGATAAGAATGAGCAACTGGGCAATGGTGTAGAGGTGGAACCCTACCCTACGCAGACGCCACATGACGATAACGCCAGCCAGCGAAACACCATAGAGCAACGCAGCAGCGAAATAGAACATACGGGGCACGGCAATCATCTCCTCGAAGGCAGCGGAGAACGTCTGTGGGTCGACACCAAACATGCGGCTGCAAGCGGCCAGGGAACCTGCCATAGTACCCTCGTTGAAGAGCCGCGACAGCGTCGGCAAGGCGGCACCCATGTAAAGATAGTTGATGAAACAATAGCCAGAGCCGATGATACTTAGCACCAGAACGATGCGGAGATTGCGCTGCTGGCGGACCATGAGGTTGTCGGAATCTGTCATGTCGTAGTCGTAAAAGGTAACGGACGTTGATGACGCAGTTTTATAGCCACTGAGCCATCTGCTGCTGGAGTTTGCGGGCCTCCTCTGCAGCACGGTCGGCGAAATCGGTACCGTTGGAAGCGTAGATGATACCACGGCTGGAATTGACAAGCAGGCCGCAGTCCTTATTGAGCCCATGGCGGCACACCTCCTCGAGACTTCCTCCCTGCGCACCCACGCCAGGCACAAGCAGGAAACTGTCGGGCACGATGCGACGCACGTCGGCCAGCATCTCGGCCTTGGTAGCTCCCACCACATACATCATGTTTTCGGTGGTGCCCCATTGTCGCGAGCGTTCAAGCACATTCTCAAACAGCCGCCGTCCTGTGGCCTTGTCTTCGGTCAGTTGGAAGTCGAAAGCCCCTTTGTTGGAAGTGAGTGCCAGCAAGACGACCCACTTGTCGGGATAGACGAGGAATGGCGTCACCGAGTCTTCGCCCATATAGGGGGCGATGGTGAGAGCGTCGAAGTTGAAGTCGCTCTCGGGAGCAAGGAATGCACGGGCATACTGCCGCGAAGTGTTGCCGATATCGCCGCGCTTGGCATCGGCAATAAGGAAGGCCCTCTTGCCGAGACGATGAAGGTAGTCGGTAGTGAGCTTGAGCTGGCGCAACCCCTCTACACCCATGGCCTCATAGAAAGCCAGATTGGGCTTGTAGGCCACACAGTAGTCGATGGTGGCATCGATGATGGCCTTGTTAAACAGGAAAGCAGCATCGGGCTGCCCTTGGAGATGCTGCGGTATTTTGTCGAGGTCGGTATCAAGGCCGACGCAGAGGAAAGACTTCCGTTCGCGAATCAGGTCGATTAGCTCTGCACGTTTCATAGTATGGCGATGTGGTTTTATGCTCCAACCGTGGAGTGGCGGTCAAAGCGTTAGTTTGTGGAATTTCTCGGTCAGCTGTCCGGCACGCATGTTGTGCATCTTCTCGTCGTCCACGATGCGTCCATGGTTGATGATGATGGCACGGGTGCACATGGCTTCAACCTCCTGCATGATGTGGGTGGAAAGGAGCACCATCTTGGTCTGCCCCACTTTGCGTACCAGGGAGCGAATCTCCTCCAACTGGTTGGGATCGAGGCCTGTGGTGGGCTCGTCGAGGATAAGCACCTGAGGGTCGTGAATCAGGGCTTGCGCCAAGCCGACACGCTGGCGGTAGCCCTTTGAGAGCATGGCAATCTTTTTGTCGGCTTCGGGGGTAAGCCCCACAGTATGTATCATCTCTTCCACGCGATCCTTCAGATTGTCGAGATGGTAGATGCCACCCACAAAGCGAAGGAATTCGCGCACATACATCTCATTATAGAGTGGATTCTGTTCGGGCAGGTACCCTATCTGGCGACGCACTTCCTGCGACTGGTCGAAGATGCTATAGCCGCACACGCTTACCGTGCCTTCGGTAGGCGGAATAAAGCAGGTGATTATCTTCATCAACGTACTCTTGCCGGCACCATTGGGTCCAAGGAGACCTACTATCTCGCCCGGCTCAATGGTGAAACTCACATGGTCGAGGGCACGCTGGCTGCCGTATACCTTGCTGACGTTCTCAATCTTTATCATTGCCTATTCTCCTTGGCTCTCACGTATTTCCTTGGCTTCCTGGAGGGATATGCGCTTGCCTTTGTACCAAGCGATGACGAATGCATCCTTGAATCCCTTCTCGCGCATGGTTTTCTGCAGCACCGTGGCACGACCGATAGTGCCTTCGTCGCCGACAGTATAGCGGTAGGTGCCATTCTGCTGATACACCTTGAAGTCTTTCACCCCTCTCAGGTCGTAATCATTCTCGTCAAGCGCACGGGTGCTGGTGAGGAACTGCACGCGATAACGCACCTCTTCCCGATCCACCGGTTGGGTGACGGACTTGGAAGAGGACTGGGGTGTAGACTTGACCACCGGTTGGGTGACGGGGGTACTCTCCGGCTTGGATACTCGCGTCGTGGCGACGGGCTGCGCTGGCGCTGGCTCTTGTTTAGGTTGTTCAGAAGCCACCGGCTGGGCAACGGGGTGAGAGACCGGTTGCTCGGCTACGGGCTGTTTGGCTGGTGCCGGTTGGTTGGGGTCGAACTTCTTGACCACAGGGCTCTCCTGCTGCTCGGATTCCACAGGATGCACCTGCGGCACGGACTCGCCCTTGGAAGCAGCGATGGTCGAAGCCACAGCAGAGGACATGCGACGGGCTTCCAACACCGAATCGGGCACCTCGAGTTTGTGCACCACCGGTTGGCGGACCTCGCTCTTGCTACTGGCGGCATCGGTCGAAGTATAGCCAGGCAGGTTGATTACAGGGTTCTCCAACCGCTTGGTGCCCTCCACATGCGCCTTATAGTTGCAGAAAGCATTGAAAAGCGACACGGCAATCTTGGCCTGTCCCTCAGGACTCATCATAAAGGCCTCTTCCTCCAGATTGCTGATGAAACCAATCTCGGTGAGGACAGCAGGCATAGCGGTCTTGTAAATAACAAAAAGCTCGGCCTGTTTCACACCGCGGTCGATGGTATGCAGGTTGCGTTTATATTCGTCTTGGACATATTGAGCAAAGTCGAGACTCTTGTCCAGATAGGCGTTCTGATACATGGCGAACATCACATAACTCTCCGGCGAATTGGGATCGAAGCCCTGGTATTCGGCGTTGTTCTTATAGCCGGCCTCCAACAGAATGTCGGCATTCTCTTTCTTGGCTACCTCCATATTGGCACGACTCTGTGACAAACCCATCACAAAAGTCTCGACACCTGTAGGTTGTTGTGTAGGATGAGAATTGGCATGGACCGACACAAAGAGGTCGGCCTTGTTGCGGTTGGCTATATGGGCACGCTCGGCCAGAGAGATGTCAACGTCGGTAGTGCGGGTGTAGATGACCTTCACGTCGGAGAAATTGTCGGAGATCAATCTACCGAACTTGGTGGCCACCGCCAGGACAAGGTCCTTTTCCATACTTCTTTTTCCTATGGCACCGGGTTTGTCACCACCATGACCAGGGTCAATAACGATAGTTTTTACTTTTCCGACCTCTCTTTTTTGTGGAAAAGCAACGCCTCCTACGAGAATCAGAGCAATGAATAGAACGATTAGACGTTTCATTATCAACTATGTTTTTTTTGTTTCTGCTATGTGAGAAAATTGTTTTATCTTTGCATTTCTCAAACTGCAAAAGTAGGATTTTTTTTTTGAATAGGGGCTGTCCACATATAAAAACTTTCATCATTGGCCTTTTTGTGCTAATATCATGCCTGTCGGGACAGGCACAAGACACCACGGCCAGATACTCCTCCATGCCCGTAAAAGCCATGGGGACAATTGCCAAAACGCCAATATCCGACTCGCTCCACAAGGTCGAGGGGGTGAAGATGGTGCATGCTACCGACACGCTGCCATTTCGGACAACAAGAACGGCTGCCCAAAAACGCGAGGACGGTAAATTGGACACGCTACGACTTTCGCCCAATGCCATATCCAATATCATCCATTACAAGGCCACCGATTCTGTGGCCATCAGCTTGGACTCCCGCAAGGCCTACCTATACCGTGACGGCAGCATTGAATATCAAGGCATGGTGCTTACCGCCGATGATATAGAGGTGGATTTCAACCATCAGACCATGCGAGCACGAGGCACAGTAGATTCTGCCAAAGCCGATTCGTCAGCCACACAGTCCTCCAAAACGAAATACATCGGCCGTCCTTATTTCAAACAAGAAGATGCCGAATACAATGCCGATACCATCGTTTTCAACTACAACACGGAAAAAGGTATAATCTCAGGAGTCATCACCCAAGAAGGCGACGGCTACCTGCACGGCACCAAAGTGAAGAAAATCAACGATACGGTGATGTATCTCTCCAGCGGCATGTACACTACTTGCAACTACGCCCATCCCCATTATGCGCTGAACTTCTCCAACTCTAAACTGATAACGGGCGACAAGATTGTGACAGGCCCCGTCTATCTCTCTATCGAGGATGCGCCTACGCCGCTGGCGTTGCCTTTTGCTTTCTTCCCCATGACACACGGACGTTCATCGGGCATACTCATACCTTCCTACGGCTGGGCCAACGGCCGTGGATACTATCTGCGTGACGGAGGATACTATCTAGCATTGGGCGACTATCTCGACCTGAGCTTGATTGGTGAGATATACACCAACCTCAGCTGGACAGCACAAGCCAAATCGAACTACTACCGTCGCTACCATTATAAAGGCAACTTCGACATCCGTTATTCGGTGACCAAAGAGGGTATAGAGGGCGACCCCAATACCTACAATGCCTACAACGACTTCAAGGTGGCCTGGCGACACGAACAAGATGCCAAAGCCAATCCCTATAGCCGCTTCTCGGCCGATGTCAACCTACAAAGCCGCAACTACAACCGCAACACCTCAAGCAGCTCCGACTACTTCAATTCCACAACTACATCGTCTATCAGCTACACAACCACTATAGGCGGTTTCTTGAATGTGGCGGCATCCGCCCGCGAATCGTACAATGTACAAACAGGGCTGATGAACATCAAACTGCCTTCCATATCGGCCAATACAAAGACCATCTATCCCTTGCGACGCAAGAACCCGACGGGGGGCTATAAATGGTATGAGAACATCAGCATGAGCTATGTGTTCAACACCGAAAACAATCTCTCGGGCAACGATTCCGTGATATTCCAGCCCTCCACGCTAAGCAGGATGCAATACGGCATTCAGCACAAGATACCCATCCAAAGCACCGTCAAAGTGCTGCGATTCTTCAACTGGACCAACAGCTTCAACTACAACGAGCGCTGGCATTGGTCAACCATCGAGAAAGCTTACGACACCGCCAACGCCCAAACCATTATTGACACCATACATGGTTTTCGCGCCAATAGAGACTTCGGCTTTTCATCCAGCATCTCCACACGCCTCTACGGCATGTTCAACTTCAAATACGGTCCCATCCGTGCCTTGCGCCATGTAGTCAACCCATCGCTTTCGTTCAACTTCAACCCTGACTTTGGTGCCGATCGTTTCGGCTACTGGCGCCAATACACCGACAACGACGGCTATGTGCACCGCTATTCTATCTTTGAACAGTCACTATACGGAGGCCCTTCCGACGGCCGTAGCGGACGGGTGGCTTTCAGCTTGGGCAACAATCTGGAGATGAAGGTACGCTCGCTGCGCGACACTACGGCCGACCTCAAAAAAGTAACGCTCATCGAAAATCTCAATTTCAATATGAGCTACGACATTGCCAAGGACTCCCTGAACCTATCCGACCTCACCGTCACCGGACGCACCACGCTGTTCAAGAACCTTGTGCTCAACTATAGCGGTTCCTTCGTGCCCTATGTGGTTGATACGCTGGGACGCAAACACAACCAACTGTTATGGGATGCCAAAGGCCGCCTGTTCCAACGTAGCAACTCCACCTGGAGTGCACAACTCTCCTATAGCTTGAATGAACGCACCTTCAAGAAGGAGGATGCTGACGATTCGCACAAACCGACAACTCCCGACATTCTCCAAACCCCCATCAACGACAATCCGCTCACCCTCATCGGCTCCTATGCCGATTTCAGCGTGCCATGGAATCTGTCGTTCAACTACACTCTAAGCTACGTCAGCACCTATGTGGCGGCCAAATACAACTTCAAGAGCGAGGTGGTGCAAACTCTCGGCTTCAGCGGCAACTTCTCGCTTACCGACAAATGGAAATTCACGTTCTCGTCGGGCTACGACTTTGTCAACCACGGGCTTTCCTATACCTCCCTTGACATCTACCGCGACCTCCACTGCTGGGAGATGCGTTTCAACTGGATACCTTTCGGATACTACCGCAGTTGGAATTTCCAGATAAACATCAAGGCCGAGAGCTTGAAGGACATCAAATACAAGAAGGAACAACGCTACCAAGACAACCAGGGATACTACTCCTACTAAGAAACTGTTTTGAATAAATCGCCATGAAACTATACTACAGCATTACCGAAGTCGCTCAAATGCTTGGTGTCAACACCTCGCACCTGCGGTTCCTCGAAGGGCAGTTCCCCGAGCTTAAACCTGTCAAAAACAAACGGGGCGTGCGCAGCTACCAGGAGAAAGACGTGGAACTCCTTCGCCGCATACTCCACCTCACCAAAGACCAGAAGTTCACTCTTGAGGGAGCGCACGACCAGCTGAAAGAAAGCCAACGGCAGGAGGCCGCCGGGCACAACTCGCAGCTCGACGAACGTATGCAGCTCATTGACACGTTGCAGCAATTGCGGGCGTTTCTCGTTGAACTTAAAGAGATGCTCTGACCTGCCACTGGCTGCGACGGGACTCACCCAAGAAGAATATTTGCATTGCTGTCATACCCTCTGGGAAAAGGGCTTCAACCGATAGAAACAAAAATGGCGGACACATACTGTATCCGCCATTCGCTTTAAATCACTATCTGGTGACTAATAAAGATTGTATATCACGCCGAGGGTAAAGATGCCCTGGTTGAACGGCACGTTGAGGTTGGTGTTGAACATGCGATAGTCGTGTTCACGGAATTTACGCTCGCTGCCGTCGGGATCAGTGGAAGCAATCCACGTGTAGCTGTATGCCAAACCAAGAACATTGATGGTGGCCTCCAACGAGAATCTGTCGGTAAAGGCATAGTTCACACCAGGAACCACGCTGAACGATATCTGGCTCACACTGGGCAGCGCAGTCGTCTCACGCTTGTTGGTGGCAATGTAGTAGACCGAGTCGCCCGTGGTGGAGGCGAAAGCCAGAGTGCCTTCCACATACATCGTGAAATAGTCCCACGTGAAGACATTGAAACGGGCAAAAGCGCCTGCGGCCCACTGCCACCGGTGAATCTTGTTCTTCTGCGGATTGTCGTTGAGATTGGTGAAGATGATGGTATCGTATTCACGGTTGCGAAGCATACCGATACCGCCCTTGACACCGAATTTAAAGTTGTCGTACAGACCGTACATCACCTTGGGAGCCACGAACCACTCAATGGCATTGGGAGCGCGATAGGTGGTAGTGACGGAAGTGACGTTGTTCATATAGGAGCTGCTGGGCGAATTGATGTTGAATCCCAGGGTGCCGCCAACGCTGAACTGCGCTCTGGCTGCTGTTGCAATGGCCATGACGGCTACTATTAATACCAGTTTCTTCATGTTGCTAAACGGTTTATCTCTGTTTGTCTTCACCCCCGCCACCTGTCGACGGGCGTGTTTGGGTTTGCAAAATTACAAAAACATTTTCACATACGCGGCGCAAAATTCCATTTCTAACGGAAAAGCGCCCCCTCCTCTATCAGAACACCAGGTTGAATCCCAGCCGGAACCAGTTGAACTGAGTGTTCATATCGCGGGCGGCAGCGTTGATGCCGAAGTCGAAATCGTTCTGCATCACCACGGTTTCCTCTGTGTTGGGCGTGGCGCTACCTGGGGCATGGTCCACGAAAGTGCGCGTACGAGTGCCTCTGTAAGCCAGCTTGAAAAGGTCAACATACAGGTCGAGCGAACAATGGTCGCTCAGCTGCGCGCTCAGACCAGGCACAATGTTGACACCCCAGCTCCACACGCGGGTGGGCTCATACCAGGTAGAGTCGTGTGCCGCACTGGCGTGAGCAATGGGGATGTGCACATTGCCCGTGATGTCGGGGTGATAGAGATACACTCTCTCCTTGGCGTGGCCGGAAAGGATGGCCTGCACCTCGGCAAAGACGCTCACATGCTCTGTCACAGGCAGCTGATAGCGGAAATACGGCACAGCCATCCACGACACCGTGGTGCGTTCGCGATAGCCCTCAAAATCCTCCGTCCACTGATAATCAAGCAGGAATTCATCGTATCTTGTCGTCTTCTCTATAACAGCACCCAAAGCGATGCCGGCTTGCATATTGTCGTTGATCTGGTAGCCGAACTTGGGCAGGATGGTCAGCACTGAGTGCCTGACAGCGGGAATGTGGTAAGAGCGTGTGCTGTCGTTGACAATGGTGAAAGTCGTGTCGCCCTTGCTGAGCGTATAGCCCACCGTGCCACCCATCATGAACTGCGCGCTGGCAGCAACCGACAACGACAGAATGGAGAGAAGGAGAAGAACCTTTTTCATGCGATAATCTTTTTACTTGCAACTATTTATATTGCCCCTTATCTACAACTCGGCTCAAAATAATCAATTGCAAATATACGAACATTTTTACATACACAATTACCCCCATGCTAAACATTCCATACATCCACCAATTGATACGCATCATTGAAGCAATCTATACATATAAATGAAGTAATCTATACGTATAGTTGAACTGGTGATACAGGAGGGGGTGCCCCATAGGAGGGCTTATTTTGAAAGTGCGCACTTTATCAGCAAGATACAGTTCCTTAGAGTGTCTCTGGACGACACCTCGCTTTGGGTGCCAATAAAAGCGAGGGTTTTATTGATGACAAAAGCTAGGGTTTTGTTGGACATAAAACCGAGGGTTTTGTTTGGGCCCTTACCGGGATGCCGATTTCGCGGCCTGGAGACAGGGGGTAAACGAAAAGAGGGTGACCCGATGGGGACACCCTCTTTCTATTTAGGGTTAACTAAATTTTAGAAGTGGAAGTTGAAGCCGAGACGGAACCAGTTGAACTGGGTGTTCAGATCCTGAGCAGCGGCGTTGAGACCAAAATAGAAATTGTTGTCAACATTGATCATTTCGCGAGTATTGGTAGCGCCACCAGGAACGGTGTTGTCCTGGAAAACGGTGGTCTTGGTGCTGGTGAAGCCCAAGCGGAAGAGGTCGACATAGAGGTCGAGAGAGCAGCTCTCGCCAAGCTTGTAGTTCAAACCAGGAACCACGCTGAAACCAAAGGTGAAAGATTTGGTGTCATCCTTATAAGTGGTGTCAGTAGCGGGAATAGCAACATAAGGACCTGTCACACCCACACCGGCGGTAGTCACAGCGGTGTTGTATTCGTGGATTTTGTCAGCGGCACCGCCCATGAGGGTGATCTGTGCCTCGCAGAAGAGGGTGAAGTTGCCCATCTCAGCAAAGTTGTAGCGGAAATAGGGAGCCACAACCCAGTTCATAGAGGTTCTTGACACATAACCTTCAAAACCCTCGATACTTGCTGAATAGTAGTTAGCATAAGGAGAGTAGTCGATGGTCTTGTTGTTCGCAATACCGAAACTCAAACCAGCCTGCATCTGGTCATTCAACTGATAACCAACCTTAGGCATAATGGTGAGAGCCATGGTTTTCTGTGCCGTGACGGCTGCCATGCTCACACTACCGGGAACCGTGAATGCGGTGGTAGTGGAACCAGCGACGGCGGTGTAATCCATATGGCCACCATTGCTGGTAAAACCAAGCTGGCCACCAATGACGAACTGTGCGTTAGCTGCAAAAGCAAATGCAACTGCTGCGATTGTTAATAAAACTTTCTTCATGTTTTTTATGGTTTTTGTTTTGCCTACTCTTATCGGTTTTCGGCATCTCCGAGCATCTTCGCGTTGCCGCGTCGACGCAGTTAGTTTCATTAAAATTTCATAGAAAACGAGAGTGTATCTCTTTTATTGTACAAAAAAAATATTTTTTTTCTTTGACCACTCCGCGTAGGCGCCTGTTATTTCTTTTTTATCAGGTTGACAATGGCGATGACCACTATAGCACCGATGAGCGCGGTGACGAGCGAGCCCAGCCTCGTGCTCCAGTGGAGACCCAATGCGCCGAGGAGCCATCCGCCGACAAAACCGCCGACGATACCCCAGAGGAGGTTCCACCAAAATCCGCCTTTGTTCTTGCTGACAAAGAACCCTGCCAGCCAACCGGCCAATGCACCGGTGAGAATGTAGATGATGAAATTCATGTTTTGATATTGTTTAGTGTTACCATTAATTATTGGGCAAGCACCCTTGCTGGATGCCTGCCCTGATGTGGATTTGCTTATTTGGCGTAACGGAAGTTCTTGCCGAGATAAACGGCCTGGTCGCCCAGCCCCTCCTCGATACGCAGCAACTGGTTGTATTTGCAGATACGGTCGGTGCGGCTGGCGCTACCGGTCTTAATCAGCCCGCTGTTCATTGCCACAGCGAGATCGGCAATGGTGGTGTCTTCGGTCTCACCGCTGCGATGCGACACAATGGCGGTGTATCTGTTGCGATAGGCCAGGTTGATGGCGTCGATTGTCTCGGTGAGCGTGCCAATCTGGTTCACCTTGATAAGGATGGAGTTGGCCACCTGACGGTCGATACCCATCTGGAGCCGCTCCACATTGGTGACGAACAAGTCATCGCCCACCAACTGGCAGCAGTCGCCAATGGTGTCGGTAAGCAGTTTCCAGCCGTCCCAATCGTCCTCAGCCATACCGTCCTCGATAGAGATGACCGGGTACTTGGTGACCCACGTCTTCCAAAAATCAACCATCTCGGCCGGGGTAAGCTTCTCACCCGACGACCACTTGAGCTGGTACACATTCTCTTCGGGAATGTAATACTCGGATGAAGCGGGGTCAAGACCGATATATACATCTTCACCGGGACGATAGCCGGCTTTCTCGATAGCTTGCAGCACCACCTGTATGGCCTCGTCGTTGGAGCCCAGGTTGGGGGCGAAACCACCCTCATCGCCCACATTGGTGGACATGCCTTTGGATTTAAGCACACTGCGGAGGTTGTGGAATATCTCCGAACCCATACGGAGCGCTTCGCTGAACGTAGGAGCTCCCACGGGCATAATCATGAACTCCTGGAAGTCGATAGAGTTATCTGCATGGGAACCGCCATTGAGGATGTTCATCATGGGGATGGGCAGGGTATAGCCACCCACACCACCGAGATAACGGAAGAGCTCCTGTCCCGTCTCGATAGCGGCGGCCTTGGCACAGGCCAATGACACTCCGAGGATGGCGTTGGCACCCAAACGCTCTTTGTTGGGCGTGCCGTCAATCTCTATCATCTTTTGGTCAATGCTCTTCTGCTCGGTCACATACATCCCTTTGAGTTCCTCGTTGAGAACGTTGTTGACGTTGTTGACGGCCTGCATGACGCTCTTACCCAGGAACTGGGATTTGTCATTATCACGGAGTTCGCATGCCTCGTGAACGCCCGTGGAAGCTCCCGAGGGAACTGCGGCGCGTCCCATGACGCCCTGGTCGGTGAATACTTCGACTTCAACTGTGGGATTGCCGCGTGAGTCGAGAATCTGGCGGCCCCTGATTCCTATAATCTGTGACATAATAATTGATTTGTATTTGTTTAAGTTTCGGACTTATATTTATCTACATCAAACATAAAAAGGGAATGTGAGCATATAAAAGCCCCAACATCCCCCTTTATGTCAAAAAACAAATGTGCTATTCTGCCTTTGGCTCTTCTGCTTTCGGGGCTTCTGCCACGGGAGCTTCTGCTGTGGCTGTTTCTGCTACAGGAGCGGCTTCCTCGGCCTTCTTGCCACGACCACGACGGGTGGTCTTGGTCTTCTTGGCCTTGGGCTCTTTCAGCATGTTCTCATTATAGTCAACGAGTTCCATGATGCACATCTCTGAGTTGTCGCCATGACGGATACCCGTCTTCAGGATACGGGTGTAACCACCGGGGCGGTTGGCCACCTTTTGCGAGATTTCGCGGAAAAGCTCGTTAACGGCTTCTTTGCTGTGCAGGTAGCTGAAAACAACGCGGCGATTATTGGTGGAATCCTCCTTGGAACGATTAATCAGAGGTTCTACATACACTCTCAAGGCCTTGGCTTTGGCAACGGTAGTGGTGATGCGCTTTTCCATAATCAAGGAAGTGGCCATGTTGGAGAGCATAGCTACGCGGTGAGCGTGAGTTCTTGACAGATGATTTACTTTGCAACCGTGTCTCATATCTTTATTCTTTCTTTATTCTTTATCTAATTTATATTTTGCGGTGTTCATTCCGAAATCCAAGCCCTTGGAGGCAACCAAGTTCTCGAGCTCGGTGAGAGATTTTTTACCAAAGTTACGGAACTTCAGCAAGTCTGCTTTATTGAACGCTACCAAATCACCAAGAGTGTCCACCTCGGCGGCCTTGAGACAGTTCAAAGCACGTACGGAGAGGTCAAGGTCAATCAGTTTCGTCTTCAAAAGCTGACGGGTATGAAGCGTTACCTCATCAAATTCCTCAACAGCGGGTTTCGCCTCCAGTTCGAGCGAAATACGCTCATCGGAGAAGAGCATAAAGTGCTGAATGAGGATGGTGGCAGCTTCTTTCAACGCCTCTTTGGGATGGATGGAACCATCGGTCTGAATGTCGAAGGTCAGTTTCTCATAGTCCGTACGCTGCTCCACACGATAGTCGCTGACCTCGTATTTCACATTCTTTATCGGAGTATGAATAGAGTCGATGGCAATGACCCCAATAGTATCCGTCGGTTTCTTATTCTCGTCAGAAGGAACGTAACCACGACCTTTCTCAATCGTCAACTCTATCTTAAGACTGGTCGAGGGCTCCATGTGACAGATTTCCACATCGGGATTCAGTACCTGAAAGCTATTGAGATAATTGTTAAGGTCGCCTGCTTTAAATACATTCTGACCTGTTATCTCGAAAGCTATCTTCTCTGATGTGGTGTCCTCAATCTGACGGCGGAAACGAATCTGCTTCAAACTCAAAATAATGTCTGTCATATCTTCGACCACGCCAGGTATCGACGAGAATTCATGATCCACACCTTCAATTTTCACCGATGTGATTGCAAAACCCTCGAGAGCAGAGAGCAGTACACGACGCAGGGCATTACCGATAGTGGCACCATAACCAGGCTCCAAGGGACGGAATTCGAAAATGCCATGGAAATCGTCAGCTTCAATCATGACGACCTTGTCTGGTTTTTGAAATGCTAATATTGCCATTTTTTATCCTTTCTCGTTGTATATTTATATTACTTTTATTTGCTGATTTGTTGATTTGACATTGTGCCGTTTCCAACAAGGAATGCAACAAACCAACAAAACCATTCCAAGCAAATATTACTTGGAGTAGAGTTCAACGATGAGCTGCTCCTTGATGTTCTCTGGAATATCAGCACGCTGCGGGTAGTTCATAAACTTGCCGCTCATGCTGGCACCATCCCATTCGAGCCAAGGATAATTGTTGGCACGGGAAGCCAGCGAGTCGGTGATGACCTCTAACGATTTCGAGCGCTCTCTTACAGACACAACGTCACCTTCCTTTAGATTATAAGAAGGAATGTTTACTACGTTTCCGTTGACAGCTATGTGACAATGGGAAACCAACTGGCGGGCTTGTGCGCGGCTACGAGCTATACCCAGACGATAGACAACATTGTCGAGACGAGATTCAATCAATTGGAGAAGAACCTCACCGGTAATACCGCCACGGCGAGAGGCCTCGGCATAGAGTTTACGGAATTGACGCTCAAGAATGCCGTATGTATATTTGGCTTTTTGCTTTTCAGTCAGCTGCGTACCATACTCAGAGGTCTTATTGCGACGTTTGTTCTGGCCATGCATACCCGGAGCGTACGGTTTTTTGTCAAAAGTCTTGTCAGGACCGTATATAGGGTCGTGAAATTTTCTTGCAATTTTAGTTTTAGGACCTGTATATCTTGCCATAATTCTATTGTTTTTCTGTGTTAGTGACTAATTATACGCGACGACGTTTCGGTGGGCGGCAACCATTGTGGGGCAAAGGAGTGACATCAACAATTTCTGTCACCTCAATACCACAACCATTGATTGCACGGATTGCAGACTCACGTCCCTGACCAGGTCCCTTTACGAATACTTTTACTTTTCTTAGGCCCAAATCATAAGCAACTTTACCGCAATCTTCCGCAGCCATCTGAGCAGCATACGGAGTGTTTTTCTTCGATCCGCGGAAGCCCATTTTTCCAGCAGACGACCAAGAAATCACTTGACCGGCATTATTAGTCAACGAAATAATAACGTTGTTGAAAGAAGCAAAGATGCATGCTCTTCCAAGAGGTTCAACTTTTACGACTCTTTTCTTAGTCGGTTTAGAAGTTTTTGCCATAATTTTTTACTTGCTTGATTTTACATTTGTTTGCCAGCCGCTCCTTTGTCAATTCTGATCCGCAGCTGGTGCTACATTACTTTACTTGGTAGCTTTCTTCTTGTTAGCGATTGTTTTCTTCTTACCCTTGCGCGTACGGGCATTGTTTTTGGTACTCTGACCGCGGAGCGGCAGACCCAAACGATGACGGACACCACGGTAGCAACCAATGTCCATGAGACGTTTGATGTTCATCTGAACCTCTGAACGCAATGCGCCTTCAACCTTGTACTCATCGTTAATGATGGTACGGAGAGCATTCTGCTCATCATCAGTCCAGTCCTGCACCTTCTTCTCAGGGTCGATTCCGGCTTTAGCGAGAATCTCTTTTGCGGTGCTTCTTCCAATGCCGTAGATATAGGTCAAACCTATCTCTCCATGTTTGTTTTTGGGTAAGTCAATACCTGCAATTCTTGCCATAAACTGATTTTATCTTTTGTTAATTGATTAGGATCATCCTTGTCTTTGCTTGAACTTCGGATTCTTCTTGTTGATTACATAAACCACCCCGTTGCGACGAACAACTTTACATTCGGGGGATCTTTTCTTTACAGAAACTCTGACTTTCATTTTCTTATTGTTTTTTTATTGTTTTCTTCTCTTTACGGCTTGCGCCAACCACTTACTTGTGACGGTATGTAATCCTTCCTTTGGTGAGATCGTAAGGAGACATCTCTATTTGCACCTTGTCACCAGGAAGAATCTTAATGTAGTGCAACCGCATCTTTCCCGAGATATGTGCTATAATCTGGTGGCCATTTTCCAACTCTACGCGAAACATGGCGTTGCCTAGAGATTCGACTACGGTACCGTCTAATTGTATGGAAGCTTGTTTTGCCATTCTTTAGGTGTTATAGTTTTTCTATTTCTTCAAAACTGGATAATATATCAGGGCCTGACTGTCCAATGGCGACAGTATGCTCGAAATGAGCCGCAGGTTTTCCGTCTTTCGTACGACAGGTCCACCCATCCTCTTGAGAGAACTTGACATTCTTCGACCCCATACACACCATTGGTTCAACAGCGATAACCATACCCTCCTTAAGTAATGGCCCCGTACCTTTGACTCCGAAATTGGGAACATCTGGCGATTCATGCATCTTGAAGCCAACACCGTGACCACATAATTCACGAACCACATTATAGCCATTCTTCTCGCAATGCTGCTGAACAGCATGACCAATGTCTCCTACACGATTACCTGCCTTACATTGGCTCAAACCAATATACAAAGCTTCTTTCGTGACACGGAGCAAGCGCTGCATCTCTGGACTTATTTCCCCAACAGGAAACGTATAGCATGAATCACCGACATAGCCGTTTAATTCAACGACACAGTCAATTGATACATTATCTCCCTCTTTAATAAAAAGGTCGCCCGGAATTCCGTGCACTACCACATCGTTAACAGATATGCATAATGCCGCAGGAAATCCTTCATAACCCTTGCACAAAGGAATACCACCATTATCACGGATGAACTGCTCGCCAATCTTATCAAGGAAAGCAGTCGTGACGCCCGGCCGTATATGACGCCCCACCTCGGCAATCGTGCTGCCGACGAGTAGAGCGCTCTTACGGATAAGCTCTATTTCTTCCTTTGTCTTGAGCAGAATCATTTCCTTTAGTATTCGATTTGCTTATGCTTGCACGCTTAAAGAGGTACGGCCTTTAATACGTCCCGTTTTGGTGAGTCCATCATAGTGACGCATCAGCAGATGGCTTTCTATCTGCTGGAGGGTGTCCAGAATAACACCAACCATGATGAGCAACGAAGTGCCCCCATAGAACTGGGCAAACTGTGTGTTGACACCAAACAGACGGATAATGGCAGGCAAGATAGCAACAATAGCCAAGAAGAATGAACCCGGGAGGGTAATCTTGGACAAAATATTCTCCAGATACTCAGCTGTCTTCTTACCTGGTTTTACACCTGGGATAAAGCCACCATTCTTCTTCATATCGTCAGCCATCTGATTGGGATTGATGGCGATAGCGGTATAGAAATAGGTGAACAATATTACGAGAATAGCAAATACCAAGTTATACCAGAAACCATTAAAATCGGCAAAAGCCATAGCGAACTTGGAGCTGCTATTGCCAGAGAATCCCATTACTGTGATAGGGATGAACATTATTGCCTGAGCAAAAATGATAGGCATCACACCAGCAGCATTTACCTTAATGGGGATATACTGACGCACACCGCCATACTGCTTATTACCAACGATACGTTTGGCATATTGGACTGGAATTCTACGCGTACCTTGAACAAGGAGAATGACGAGTAGAATAACAGCCAACAAGACCACCACTTCGAAGAGGAACATTACGAGACCACCACCCTCATTCAGACGAGAAGCAAACTCTGTTGAAAGGGCGAATGGCAAACGGGCGATAATACCCACCATGATAAGGAGGGATATACCATTACCAACACCATTGTCGGTAATACGTTCTCCCAACCACATCACAAACAATGTGCCACATATCAGGATGATGATGCTGCTAATCCAAAAGAATGTTGTAGGAGAACTACCGTCGAAAGGATATATAGCGGTAGAGGAAGCTCCCAATTGGTACATCATATTCGTGATATAGGCAGGGGCCTGAAAACCGGTAATAATAACCGTAAGCATACGGGTTATCTGGTTCATCTTTCTACGGCCACTTTCGCCATCACGCTGCATCTTTTGGAAATAGGGAATCACCATCACAAACAACTGAATCACGATGGATGCAGTAATGTACGGCATAATACCCAATGCAAATATAGAGGCGTTAGAAAATGCGCCACCAGAGAACATGTTCAGCAGACCCATAAGGCCATCATCCCCTTGTTTTTGTAAAGCTTGAAGCTGGGAAGGGTCAACACCTGGCAACACCACATAAGACCCGATACGATAGACGAGCACCAACCCAAGGGTATAAAGTATTCTCTTTCGTAGGTCTTCAATGGACCAGATATTCTTCAGAGTCGTGATAAATCTCTTCATTGATTACAGATTTGTTTAAACTGTTGCCATTCCATAAAGGATGAGCAACCTTGAGTAAATTATTCTTCAGTCGTTTTCGGGGCCTCTATCAGCTTGGCGGCACCGCCTTTAGCTTCTATGGCCTCTTTTGCCTTGGCTGAAAAAGCATGGGCTGTAACATTGATGGCTTTGCTCAATTCACCACGACCAAGAATCTTCACTCTATCTTTGCCAGAGATAAGACCGTTCTGTTTCAGAACTTCGATATCGAAAGTGGTAATACCCTTCTCTTCTGCAAGTTTGTTAAGCATATCAATGTTGATACCGACGTATTCAACACGGTTGATGTTCTTGAACCCAAACTTGGGCAGACGACGGTATATAGGCATTTGACCGCCTTCAAAACCTATCTTATTATGGTAACCCGAACGGGCTTTTGCACCTTTGTTACCACGAGTGGATGTACCACCTTTGCCAGATCCCTGTCCTCTACCGATGCGTTTGCTATGCTTGATGGAACCTTCTGCGGGTTTAAGATTACTTAAATTCATTTCTTCTAGTATTTTTATGTTTTAGTCCAGCCGCCTAAACGGCCTTCGACCTCTACTCAATTAAACTTCTTCTACGGTAATTAAATGCTTTACCTTCTCTATCATGCCAAGAATCTGCGGAGTGGCTTTAACTTCACGCTCATGGTTGATTTTGCGCAAACCGAGAGCAGCCATTGTTCTTTTCTGGCGTTCGGGACGGCCAATGATGCTTCTTACCTGTTTGATCTTTAAAATCTTTTCTGTCATAGTATTAGCCTCCTATAATTAACCATTAAACACTTTGTCAAGCGTGATGCCTCTGAGCTGAGCCACCATGTAAGGATCCTTCATCTGGAGAAGAGCATTAATAGTGGCCTTTACCACACTATGGGGGTTGGAAGAACCTTTGCATTTGGCAAGCACGTCCTTAACGCCCACGCTCTCCAGAACAGCACGCATAGCACCACCGGCGATAACACCGGTACCGGGAGCAGCAGGTTTCAGAAACACCTTGGCTCCGCTATACTTTCCACACTGCTCGTGAGGAATGGTACCTTTCAGAACGGGAACCTTAATAAGGTTCTTCTTGGCATCATCAACACCTTTCTGAATGGCTGCTTGAACTTCCTTAGCTTTGCCCAAGCCATAACCCACAACGCCATTTTCGTTTCCAATAACCACGATAGCAGAGAAACTGAATGTCCTACCACCCTTGGTAACTTTCGTCACACGATTGATTGCTACGAGACGATCTTTAAATTCGATTTCGCTCGATTTTACTCTTTTTACGTTTACTTCTGCCATGACTTATTAGAATTTTAAACCACCTTCTCTGGCTCCATCAGCCAACGATTTAACACGGCCGTGGTATAAATAACCATTACGGTCAAATACAACGGTATTAATTCCAGCAGCTAATGCGCGCTCTGCAACGAGTTTGCCAACTTTCGCTGCCACTTCACTTTTTGTGCCACTCTTTTCTACACCCTTCTCTAATGAGGATGCTGCAGTCAGTGTAACACCTTTAACATCGTCAATAACCTGTGCGTATATCTCCTTGTTGCTTCTAAAGACGGACAGGCGCGGCATCTCAGGGGTACCGCTTATCTTATGACGAATCCTGAACTTAATGTTCTGTCTTCTTATATCTTTTTTTGTTGCCATTGTTTTTGGTTTTTCTTGATTGCACCGTCCGAGATACGTTGTTCCTTTTTCGTTTCTCTATGCTGCGATGCTGAACCATTTGTTATTATTTAGCAGCGGCCTTGCCTGCTTTCCTCCGAACGACCTCGCCCATGAAGCGGATACCTTTTCCTTTGTAGGGCTCAGGTTTGCGCAGGGAACGAATCTTTGCTGCAGCCATGCCTAACACTTCTTTATCATAAGAAGTCATCGTGATGACGGGGTTCTTACCTTTTTCCGTTACGGTTTCGACCTTGATTTCGGGAGCCAGCTCAAAGAAAATCTTGTGGCTGTAACCGAGGTCCATTTCCAAAACTTGTCCGTTGGCTTGTACCTTATAACCCACACCGATTACTTCTTGTACGGTCTTGAAACCCTCCGACACACCAATTACCATATTATTGGCCAAAGCACGATAAAGACCATGCAGAGACTTATGTTCCTTGGAATCGGTTGCACGTTCAAAATGGAGATGTCCATCTTCAACTTTCATCGTGATGACGGGGTTTACCTTTTGGCTGAGTTCGCCCTTAGGACCTTTCACTGTCAAAATATTGTCGTCAGAAATTTTGACTTCGACACCCTTGGGCAGTGCGATGGGCAGTTTACCTATTCTTGACATTATAAAATCTCCTCTCTTTTATTAGCTGATGTAACATAAAACTTCGCCACCCACGTTGAGGTTGCGGGCTTCCTTGTCGGTCATCAGGCCTTTGGATGTTGATATGATGGCAATACCCAGACCGTTCATTACCCGAGGCATTTCGTCAACAGACACATAGCGACGCAAACCGGGAGTCGAGACACGTTTAAGGTCGGAGATGGCCGAAATCTTGGTTACGGGGTGATACTTCAAAGCAATCTTAATAGATTGGTCTTTGGTACCCTCATTCTCGAACTTATAGTTCAGGATATAACCTTTTTCAAACAGAATCTTCGTAATATTCTTCTTCAAATTGGATGCAGGAATCTCGACTACTCTGTGTTTGGCAGAAATGGCATTTCTCATGCGAGTCAAGTAATCTGCAATAGGATCTGTTAGCATTTTCGTTAATTTTAATTGTTTAACGTCTTATAATTTCTTTTCTACCAACTTGCCTTCTTTACACCGGGGATGAGACCTTGCAGAGCCATTTCGCGGAAGTTGATGCGAGATACACCAAACTGACGCATATAGCCCTTGGGGCGACCAGTGAGCTGGCAGCGGTTGTGCTGACGGATAGGACAAGCGTTCTTAGGAAGTTTCTGGAGAGCTATGACTGCTTTCTCCACCTCTTCAGGTTCGCCAGTACGGACAATTTCTTTTAGAGCAGCGCGCTTTGCGGCATATTTGGCCACCATTTTTGCTCTCTTGCGCTCTCTTGCTTTTATTGATTCTTTAGCCATTTATTTCTTATTTTTGTTGATTCTTAAATGGTAATCCGAACAGTTTCAGAAGGGACATTGCCTCTTTGTCGGTCTGAGCAGAGGTCACAAAGGTGATATCCATACCCTGAATGCGATCAATCTTGTCAATGTCAATTTCCGGGAATATGATTTGCTCGGCGATGCCAAAGGTATAGTTACCCATGCCGTCAAAACCTTTGTCGTTGATACCACGGAAGTCACGGATACGGGGGATGGATGCGGTTACGAGACGCTCCAAGAACTCATACATACGCTCGCCACGAAGTGTCACACGGACACCGATAGGCATTCCACGACGCAATTTAAAATTAGAGATGTCCTTCTTGGACTTGGTAGCCACTGCCTTCTGGCCGGCAATCAATGTCATCTCTTCAATACCTTTATCAATGACTTTCTTATCAGCAATGGCAGTTTTCCCGAGACCTTGGTTCAAGGTAATCTTCTTCAGACGGGGGCACTGCATAATGGTCTTATAGCCATACTCCTTCATCAGAGCAGGGACTATCTCCTCATTATACTTGGTTTTTAAAGTAGGAATGTATGTCATTATTTAATTTCCTCCCCTGATTTTTTTGAATAACGAACAATTTTTCCTGTTTTTTCATCGACGCGACGACCAATCTTAGTAGGAGTCTTTCCTTCGACGAGCATCAGGTTTGAGATGTGGATGGGTGCTTCAACGTCAACGATACCGCCTTGAGTATTCTTTGCATTAGGTTTGGTATGTTTCTTATTAACGTTTACTCCTTCCACGATGGCGCGATTCTTTTCGGGATAGACCTTCAGAACCTTGGCAATGGCACCTTTGTCATCGCCAGCGATAACCTTGACGGTATCCCCTTTTTTTACGTGCAGTTTCATGTCTTTCTTTTTTCTTTTAATGTTTTAAGTTTCCAATGCAGCAACTTCGATCCTAAATTTACAATACTTCAGGAGCAAGAGAAACAATTTTCATGAATTGTTTTTCACGAAGTTCGCGTCCAACGGGTCCGAAGATACGTGTTCCGCGCAATTCATCCGTAGCGGTAAGAAGTACGCATGCATTATCGTCGAAACGGATGTATGAACCATCATTACGGCGGATTTCTTTCTTGGTGCGGACTACGACTGCTTTAGAAACAGCTCCCTTTTTAATATTGCCGGAAGGAAGTGCATCCTTAATAGCAACAACGATGGTATCGCCAATGGAGGCATAGCGTTTCTTTGTGCCACCCAGTACGCGAATACACAGAGCGCTCTTGGCGCCGCTGTTGTCGGCAACGGTCATTCTTGTTTCTTGTTGTATCATATTACTTAGCTCTTTCTGTTATTTCAACTAATCTCCAACATTTGTTTTTGCTCAGAGGGCGAGTTTCCATGATTCTCACGGTGTCGCCAATGTTGCATTCATTCTTTTCGTCGTGAGCCATAAATCTAGTGGACTTCTTCACGAATTTACCGTACTTCGGGTGCTTTACCTTACGTTCCACCAGAACCACGATAGACTTGTCCATCTTGTTGCTCACTACAACGCCTATTCTTTCTTTTCTTAAATTTCTTTCCATCTTCTTAGATTTGGATTTTAAAATTACTTGCTTTGTTCTGCGATTTCGCGAGCGCGAAGTTCAGTGAGGCAGCGAGCAATGTTTTTTCTACTTTCTTTGATTTTGTTAGGATTCTCGATGGGGGAAACAGCGTGAGTCAGCAGCATCTTCTGATACATTGCTCTTTCGGCATCCAAGCGTTCCTTAAGCTCAGCAGTTGAAAGCTCTTTTAATACTAACTGGTTTTTCATATCTCTTCTTATTATGCTTCTTCTATGTAATCTCTTTTAACGACAAACTTCGTTGAGATGGGCAACTTTTGTGCTGCAAGACGCAAGGCCTCTTTTGCCACATCCATCGGAACGCCTTCGCATTCAAACAACATTGTGCCAGGCATCACACGAGCAACAAAGTATTCAGGGGCACCCTTACCTTTACCCATACGAACCTCGTTAGGTTTCTTGGTAATGGGTTTGTCCGGGAAAATACGAATCCATATTTGGCCTTCACGTTTCATGTGACGGGTTACGGCCTGACGTGCAGCCTCTATTTGGCGACCTGTAATGAAACAGGTTTCAAGGGACTTGATACCAAAGGTACCGAAAGCCAGCTCGTGGCCACGGAAAGCATTACCTTTAATTTTACCCTTTTGCTGCTTTCTATATCTTGTTTTTTTAGGTTGTAACATTGTTACTTCTTCTTTTTAAGATGATTTTACTTCTTTTTTGTTTTCTTTGCCGGTACTCATCTTTCGATTACTAACGGCCTTCTGGACGGGGTGCACGAGGGCTGCGGCGACGCTGTCCGCCAGCGGAGGGGCGACGATCGCCAGCACCCATCGGACGACGTTCCTTGTTGGCCAATTGTCCACCAACAGTGGAAGGTACCAGCTCGCGCTTGCCATAAACGACACCACGGCAAATCCATACCTTTACTCCGATACGGCCATATGTGGTGTGGGCTTCGGCCAGTGCATAGTCAATGTCGGCACGGAGGGTGTGCAACGGGGTACGGCCCTCTTTATAATGTTCGGTACGCGACATTTCGGCACCGCCAATACGACCTGATACAGATACCTTGATACCTTCAGCGCCAATACGCATCGTGGAGGTAATAGCAGTCTTGATGGCGCGACGATACTGCACACGGCCTTCAATCTGCTTGGCAATGTTTTGAGCCACCAATACTGCATCCATCTCAGGGCGTTTCACTTCGGAGATATTAATCTGAACCTCCTTGCCGGTGAGTTTTTTGAGCTCCTCTTTCAATTTGTCAACTTCAGCACCCGACTTGCCGATAATCATACCCGGACGAGCGGTGTTGATAGTAACCGTTAAGAGCTTTAAGGTTCTTTCAATATAAATTTTTGAAATACCGGCTTTAGCGAGACGAGCATTCAGATATTTGCGAATCTTGTCATCCTCAACAAGATTCTGCTCGAATTTTCTACCTTTCTTTTCGCCATACCAATTAGAGTCCCATCCGCGGATGATACCTAATCTGTTGCCAATTGGGTTAGTTTTTTGTCCCATTCTAAAATTCTTCTTTTAATTAACTATTTTTGTTCTTCTGTTTCAGTTTGGGGAGCAACTGCGGCAGTTTCTTCTACGCGGCTACCCACCACCATGGTGATGTGGTTAGAACGTTTGCGTACACGATATCCTCTACCCTGAGGTGCGGTGCGCATACGACGAAGCGTGCGACCTTCGTCAACCATCACTGTTTTTACATAAAGCTGACTGTCTTCCAAACGTTTGCCTTCATTCTTGGCCTGCCAGTTGGCGATAGCGCTGAGGAGGAGCTTGCGCATTTTCGGAGCCGACTCTCTGGGGTTATATTGGAGAATGGCAAGGGCCTTGTCCACATCAACGCCTCTTATTAAGTCAGCCACAAGACGCGTTTTGCGTGGCGAAGTGGGATTGTTCATCAACTTGGCTACGTAATAAGTCTTTTTGGCTTCTTTGCGTGCTTCTGCACTATTATGTTTTCTACGTCCCATTTTCTACAATGTTTTATTTTTTAGCTTTATCTTTTGATCCTGCATGGCCGCGGAAGATGCGGGTGGGAGCAAATTCGCCCAGTTTGTGGCCTACCATGTTCTCGGTAACGTAAACAGGGATGAACTTGTTGCCGTTGTGGACAGCGATGGTTTGACCTACAAAATCGGGAGAAATCATAGATGCCCTTGACCATGTCTTGATAGTAACCTTCTTGTTGGACTGTTGTGCCTCGATTACTCTCTTTTCCAATTTGTGGAAAATATACGGACCTTTCTTTAATGAACGACTCATCTTTTTCTTTTACTTTAATCGTTTGTTACTTCTTTCTTCTTTCTACAATATACTTGCTCGACTGTTTCTTCGGAGCGCGAGTCTTGTAGCCCTTAGCCGGGATACCCTTGCGTGAACGAGGATGTCCGCCGGTTTGACGGCCTTCGCCACCGCCCATCGGGTGGTCAACAGGGTTCATAACAACGCCGCGGTTGCGAGGACGACGACCCAGCCAACGGTTACGACCGGCCTTACCACCGACCTCGAGGTTGTGCTCGGGATTGGAGACAATGCCGATAGTGGCACGACAGGCCTGGAGAATCATACGCATCTCACCCGAAGGCATCTTGATGATGGCATACTTGTCATCACGGCTCATCAACTGCGCATATGCACCAGCCGAACGCACCATCTTGGCGCCTTGGCCAGGACGGAGCTCAATGTTATGAATGAGGGTACCGAATGGAATCTCGGCAAGTAACAATGCGTTGCCCACTTCCGGAGCAGCGCCTTTGCCCGACATTATGGTCTGACCAACTTTCAATCCCTGCGGAGCAAGAATGTAACGTTTCTCACCGTCGGCATAAGCAACGAGGGCGATACGTGGTGTACGGTTAGGGTCATACTCGATAGTCTTCACGACTGCGGGGATACCGTCTTTTTCACGTTTGAAGTCCACGAAACGGTACAATTTCTTATGACCACCGCCGATATAGCGCATAGTCATTTTGCCAGTGTTGTTACGTCCGCCGGTTTTGTGGTGACCGTACACAAGGCGTTTCTCGGGTACATTGGTCGTGATATCGTCGTTGGTAACAACAATCTTACGGCGCTGACCCGGTGTTGTCGGTTTTATTCTTTTTAAAGCCATTTCTTTTTTCTTTTGTTATCAGTTTATCAGTTTATCTGATGTACTATTGGTTATTAATTCGACAGTGTGCCCCACGGCGTCACTGTTCATTCTTGATTAGATGCTTGCGTAGAAATCTATCGTATTGTCTGGAGCCAGGGTAACGATGGCTTTCTTAAAGGCATTGGTACGGCCCGTGAGAAATCCGGCCTTGGTATAGCGTGATTTTCTCTTGCCCGCGTAATTCATAGTGTTTACGTCAATGACTTTAACGTTGTAGAAATCCTCAACGGCCTTCTTGATCTCAATCTTGTTAGCCCTCTTGTCTACAATAAAGCCATAACGATTATGAGCCACCGGTTCGGGTTTGCCCTTCTTACGCTGAATACGGTTAAGCACAGGGGCTGCGGCCGCCTCGGTAATCCTCGTCATCTTTTCACTGATGAGCGGTTTTATTATAATATTCATCGCGTTAAAAAATCTTAATTCTTATTTACACTCTGGTTTATTTGGTTGCCAAAACACGGACAATTTCAGAAATCGAACCTTCCGAAATGACAACATTGGCTGCGTTAACTATATCATAAGTATTTAATTGTGATACGGTTACAACCTTTACATTCTTCAGGTTACGAGCAGACAAAGATACGAAATTATTTTGATTTTCAATCACAAAGAGCGATTTTTTGTCGGCCACCTTCAGATTGTTGGCAATTTCGATCATTTTTTTGGTCTTGGGAGCTTCCATGCTGAAATTCTCCACCACTGTCATGGTATTGTCGGCCACTTTGGCGCTCAAGGCAGAACGACGAGCCAGGCGTTTCACCTTTATGTTAAGTTTGAAACGATAATCGCGGGGTTTGGGACCAAATACACGGCCTCCACCCACGAAAACGGGGCTGTTGATATCACCCGAACGGGCGCCACCGGTGCCTTTCTGGCGTTTTAACTTGCGGGTAGAACCCGAAACTTCAGAGCGTTCTTTGCTCTTGTGCGTGCCCTGACGCTGGTCAGCCAGATACTGTTTGCAGTCCAGATAAACAGCGTGCTCGTTGGGCTCGATACCAAAGATAGAATCGTCGAGAGTGATGGTTCTACCGGTTTCGCTTCCGTTGATGTTATATACTTTTAACTCCATCTTTCTATTTTTAAGATTGAACCTTTGGGTCCCGGTACAGAACCTTTAACTATTAATAAATTTTTCTCGGGTATAATCTTCACCACCTGGAGGTTTTGGACTTTGACACGATGGTTGCCCGTCTGTCCAGCCATACGCATACCCTTGAAAATACGGGAAGGATAGGAAGATGCGCCTATGGAACCCGGTGCGCGGAGACGGTCGTGCTGGCCGTGAGTGAGGTCCCCAACACCGCCGAAACCGTGACGCTTCACAACGCCTTGAAATCCTTTTCCCTTGGAGGTACCCGATACATCCACGAACTCGCCTTCCTGGAATACTTCAACAGTGAGTACTTCACCATGTTTTTTCTTGTGGCCTTCCTCAAAGCGGCTAAACTCTTGCAGATAACGCTTGGGGGTTGTGTTGGCCTTTGCAAAATGGCCCTTCATTGCCTTGGTGGTGTGAGATTCTTTCTTCTCACCAAAAGCCAGCTGAATGGCTTCGTAACCATCCTTCTCGATGGTTCTCACTTGTGTCACTACACAAGGACCAGCTTCAATCACTGTGCACGGCAGTTGCTTGCCGTCGGCATTAAAAAGACTGGTCATTCCGATTTTTTTACCTAATAATCCTGACATTTCTTTTTTTGGATTGTTGTTAATTGTTTAATTCAGCATATTTATAAAACATTGGCTGAACGTTGTCACACTTTGATTTCCACGTCTACACCGCTGGGGAGCTCGAGTTTCATCAGCGCATCGATGGTCTTGGCACGATCGTTGATTTCGATGTCCATCAGACGCTTGTACGTGCTGAGTTCGAACTGCTCACGCGACTTCTTGTTAACGAAAGTCGAACGGTTGACAGTGAAAATCTTTTTGTTAGTTGGCAACGGAATAGGACCATTGACAACTGCGCCCGTCATTTTGACGGTCTTTACAATCTTCTCTGCGGATTTGTCCACGAGGTTGTGATCGTAAGATTTCAGTTTGATTCTAATTCTTTGACTCACGGTTTTAAGGTGTTTGTGAACTATTTTTAATTATAAATATATTTGCTTTTCAATATGGCGTCCTGCTGATCTTTGCCCACTTCGGCATAATGGGAGAACTCCATCGTGGAGTTGGCCCGTCCCGAAGTGATGGTACGCAAGGCGGTGACATAACCGAACATTTGCTCTAACGGAACGATGGCGTGTATTGCCTGCACCCCCACTTTGGCGGAGATGTTTTCAAGCATTCCGCGTCTGCGGTTCAGGTCACCGGTAACATCGCCCACATACATATCCGGGGTGAGAACCTCAAGTTTCATCATCGGTTCCAGCAACACCGGCTTGGCTTTGCGACAGGCCTCTTTGAAACCGATTTTGGCGCAAACCTCGAAGGAAAGCTGGTCGGAATCCACCGGATGGAACGACCCATCGATGACGCGCACCTTCAAGCTGTCCATGGGATAACCTGCCAAAACGCCGTTCTGCATGGCCTCTTTGAAACCCTTCTCTATAGCAGGGATATACTCTTTGGGGATATTTCCGCCCCTGACCTCATTGACGAACTGCAATCCCGCGACGCCCTCGTCGGCAGGTCCAATTTCGAACAGGATGTCGGCGAACTTGCCTTTGCCGCCCGTCTGTTTTTTGTATATCTCATGATGCTGCACAGCAGTGGTGATAGCTTCCTTGTAAGCCACCTCGGGTCGGCCTTGGTTCACCTCCACGCCAAACTCACGGCGCAGACGGTCGAGAATGATATCCAGATGCAGCTCGCCCATACCACTGATGATGGTCTGTCCCGAGACCTCGTCGGTCTTCACTTGGAAAGTGGGGTCCTCCTCGGCCAACTTAATCAATGCCGCCTCCAGCTTGTCCATATCGGCGGTGGTCATCGGCTCCACGGCGATGCTAATCACCGGATCGGGGAACTTCATTGACTCCAGCACTATGGGGTGGCGCTCATCGCAAAGGGTATCGCCCGTGCGGATTTCCTTAAATCCCACGGCCGCTCCGATGTCGCCGGCTTCGATACGGTCCAACGGGTTCTGCTTATTGGAGTGCATCTGCATGATGCGCGAGATGCGTTCCTTCTTGCCCGTATTGGCATTGTATACGTACGATCCTGATTCCAGTGCGCCACTATAGACGCGGAAGAAGCAGAGACGTCCCACATAAGGATCGGTGGCAATCTTGAAGGCCAGCGCCGAGAAAGGAGCCGTCGGGTCGATGGCGCGACTTTCCGGATTCTCGGTTTTGGGATTGATGCCGTCCACCTCTTTCATATCCAGCGGGCTGGGCAGGAAAGCGGCCACAGCGTCGAGCAAGGTCTGCACGCCTTTGTTCTTGAACGAAGCACCGCACATCACAGGAACCACGCGGAGTTCGAGTGTTGCCTTGCGTATCTCGGCCACGATCTCATCTTCGGTAATGGAGTCGGGGTCGTTGATGAACTTCTCCAACAGGGTTTCGTTCTCCTCTGCCACACCTTCGATGAGCATCTGACGGTATTCGGCCACGGTGTCCTTCAAGTCCTCGGGCATAGGCACCTCGTAGAACTTCTGTCCGTTCGAGGCCTCGTCCCAGATAAGGGCCTTGTTGGTGATCAGGTTGACCACACCTTTGTAGAGGTCTTCCTGACCGATAGGAATCTCGATGGGCACAGGGTTGGCACCCAAGCGTTCCTTTATCTGTTTCACAACCGAGAAGAAGTCGGCACCGGCACGGTCCATCTTGTTGACAAAAGCGATGCGGGGCACCTTGTATTTATCGGCCTGACGCCATACGGTCTCCGACTGAGGTTCCACACCGCCCACAGCACAGAAGATGGCGATAGCGCCGTCCAACACCCGCAGCGAGCGCTCCACCTCAACGGTGAAGTCCACATGCCCCGGAGTGTCGATGATGTTGAACTTGTAGTGGTTGTTCTTCCAATCCCAGTACACGGTGGTGGCAGCCGACGTGATAGTGATACCACGCTCCTGCTCCTGCACCATCCAGTCCATCGTGGCCGACCCTTCGTGAGTCTCTCCCAACTTGTAGTTCTTACCCGTGTAGAAGAGAATACGCTCCGTCGTCGTCGTCTTGCCGGCGTCGATATGGGCCATGATGCCTATGTTGCGTGTATAGTGGAGATCCGACATCTGTGGGTTGTTATTCTTGCAATATATAATGTATAAAACCTATTATATATTATCTTAAGCTCTGAAATGCGAGAAGGCCTTGTTGGCGTCAGCCATACGGTGGATTTCCTCCTTGCGCTTGAAGGCGCTACCCTCTTCCTTATAGGCGGCCTGAATCTCGGCGGCGAGTTTCAAAGCCATCGTCTTCTCACTACGCTTGCGGGAGAAGGTGATGAGGTTCTTCATGCCTATGCTCTGCTTGCGCTCGGGGCGGATCTCCGTAGGAATCTGGAATGTGGCACCGCCGATACGCTTGCTGCGCACCTCCACCGAAGGAGTGACATTGCTGAGGGCCTTTTTCCAAACCTCGAGACCGTCCTCTTTGGTACGGTCGCTGACAACGTCGATGGCCTCGTAGAAAATCTTGTAGGCCGTGGTCTTCTTGCCACCCATCATCAGGTTGTTGACAAACTTCGTAACGAGGGTGTCGTTGTATTTGGGATCCGGAAGGATTATTCTCTTCTTGGGTTTTGCTTTTCTCATTTCTTTCTAAGTTTCTAAGTTCAATAATCGTCTGGCGGCCTCACGACTGCCAAGAATCGCTAATCAATGAATTTACTTGTTACTTGGCTGCCTGTTTCGGACGCTTGGCACCGTATTTCGAACGACGCTGACGACGACCGTCGACACCGGAGGTATCCAGAGCTCCGCGGATGATATGATAACGCACACCCGGAAGGTCTTTCACACGGCCTCCGCGAATCATCACGATGCTGTGCTCCTGCAGGTTGTGACCCTCACCAGGAATGTAGGCGTTGACTTCCTTCTGGTTGGTCAGACGCACACGCGCCACCTTACGCATTGCCGAATTAGGTTTCTTGGGGGTTGTGGTGTAAACACGGGTGCAGACGCCACGACGCTGCGGACAGGAATCAAGTGCGGGTGAATTGCTCTTGTATTCCATCTTCTGACGTCCTTTGCGAACTAATTGTTGAATTGTTGGCATTGTTTTACTTTGATTATATTACTTTAATTATTAATATTTTCCGTTCTCTTTGCGCGCATACTTTGCCCACAAAATGGAGTGCAAAAATACAACCTTTTCGGAGACTGACCAAGAAGCTCTCTTTAAATTGTTATTAAAAAAAGTTAAATTATTTTGTAGCCACTATCGCATAACATTTTACAGAATGCAATTTGCACCCCATTTCGGTGGATAACTTGTTGCATCGGCCCCAAAACAACCCCTCCATTCACGGCGGATTCTTCCGCAATCGACCACTTGGATAATTACGTTGATAATGCAATTCATGTTCGCCTATATTCCCGTATACATATAATTGACCATAAATTGATTTGCCACAAAATAGCATCGAGGTGCCGCTGATGGTCCCCTGCCCGATAAAGGATGGCTGCACCGTGGCCATAGTTTAAGCATCGCGAAGCAAGAGGCAGGGTATAGTCAACCTACTGTTACGTTAGAGTCACCCAAAACGGGAACGTTTTCGTAAGCCGAGTGGAGAAAAGCTTTCTTATATCCCGAGGCGGGAAAACGAGCGATGAAATCGAACATACGGGAGCAAAAGGGGAGCAAAACCAATAGACACTATTATGGTCAGTTCCAACAAGATATGATGGTTCACGTTTTATGCTCACATAATCTCCCCAAATTATTGACCATGAATCGATTGCAGTTTCCGTGGTAAAAGTCCCGCAGGAAGCGCGGAAATGGCCGACTGCTGCCTGATGCTATTGCACGATAGTCATCTCATCGACAAGATGGCGGGCGCCGGCGAACTTGTCGATGATGAAGAGGCAGTAGCGTATATCCAGGCAGATGTTGCGACAGTAGTTGGGGTCGAAGAGCAGGTCGCTCATGGTGCCTTCCCAGCAACGGTCAAAGTTGACACCCACCAGCTGGCCGTCGGCGTTCAACACGGGGCTGCCGCTGTTGCCTCCCGTGGTGTGGCAGGTGGTAAGGAAACAGACGGGCATATCGCCGTTGCGGTCGGCATAGCGGCCGTAGTCCTTGTTACGGTACAACTCTTTGAGACGCGGTTCGACAACGTAGTCGTATATGTCGGGGTTCTCCTTCTCCATGATGCCTGCAAGGGTGCTGTAAGGCACATAGTATGTGGCATCCTTGGGTTTGAAACCCTTCACAGCGCCGTAAGCCACACGCAGCGTCAGGTTGGCGTCGGGGAAATAGTTCACATCGGGGTCTTTCTCCATGATGCCCTTCACATAGGTGCGCATCAAAGCGGGTATCACATGGTAGGCGATGCTGTCGTGAATCTGCAGCTTGTTGTCTTTGTGGTAGACATAACTGTAGGCCTCGCTGAACAGAGCCACCGCCGGGTCGTTCTCCAGTTTCTTGCCCTGCTTGGGAGTGTAGTCGGAGAGCAGTTTCACCAGACGGTCTTTATTTGTGAGGATGCTCTTGTCGAATGCCGTCACCAGCTTTTTGCGTACCGCCGACTCCTCCTTGCCCAGATAGGGGGCATAGCCGGCCTTCCACATCAGGATGTAGGTGTCGACAAAGATACCTTTGTCTATGGGGCCATGCTTGTCGAAATCGCTGAAATACTTGTCCTGTTGTTTTGCGAAGTTTCCAGCCCATACATGCTTGGCGCTGTCGCTCGTGGCACCGTACAGGAGGGTGTACATGAGCCCGGCCCGCTGCATCAGGTCGCTCGACCTGACGGCCTCGTCAAAATAGGTGCGTTCTATCGTGACGGGATGCAGCGTTGCGTAAGCTTGGTGCAGACGGGGGAGCACATCGCGGTATTCGGGCTTGTCGTTGGCCCATCTCTGGAACTGACGCTCAAACGCCTCTTTCTTCGCCACTCCTTGCAGGCGTTCGATGCCCAGTGTCTCACCTTGCCATTTCTTCCATCCGTTGGCGATGCCTGCCACCTTGCTGGCATATTTCAGGCGCTGCGCGGGGCTCTGCTCCATAGCGTCCTTGTAGTATTTCAGGCGGATGTCGCGCAGAGCGATGCGGATAGGATTCACCTCGATGGCCGAGATGCGCATGGCGTCGCTGGTCACATACCGCTGTGTGCTGCCAGGGTAGCCGAATACAAAGGTGAAGTCGTCCTCGTTCAGTCCCTTGAGCGATACGGTGAGATGCTTCAGCGGTTTGTAGGGCACATTGTCGGAGCTAAAGGCGGCGGGCTTGCCGTCGGGGGCGCAGTATACGCGGAACATGGAGAAGTCGCCCGTATGGCGGGGCCAAATCCAGTTGTCGGTGTCGCCGCCGAACTTTCCAATGTTGGAGGGGGGTGCACCCACAAGGCGCACATCGGTGAAGACCTCGTTGATATACATGAAATACTGGTTGCCGTAATAGAAGGGCTTGATAACGGCCTTGTAGTGCGAGCCCTCGACGGCTTTGGCGGAGATGCGTTCGATGTTCTTGCTGATGATGGCCGCCCTATCCTTCTCCGACATCTGGTCGGTGACGCCTTCGAGCACCTGCGCCGTGACGTCCTCCATACGCACCAGGCGTGTGGCCGTGAGCCCGCGGCAAGGTATCTCCTGCTCACGGCTCATGGCCCAAAAGCCGTGGGTGAGGTAGTCGTGCTCCACCGTGGAGTTGCTGGTGATGTAATAGTAACCGCAGTGGTGATTGGTGAGAAACAGTCCCTGGTCGGAGACAAACTCGCCCGTGCAGCCCTGGTTGAAGAGTATGACGGCATCCTTGAGGCAAGCGTGGTTGATATCGTAGATGTCCTTGGCGGTGATGCGCATACCCGCCTTCTGCATATCGGCCTCGTTCTTTTGGAGCAGCATGGGAATCCACATGCCTTCGTCGGCCATCATGGCCAGCGGCAGCACTGCAAACAGCAGTGAGATGAAGAGTTTTCTCATGGTTCAGTTTAATGTTGTTTGAAGGTGCAAAGATACGATAATTTCCTTACATACCGACGCACAAAAAGAAAATCATGCCCACAACGGATGTCGTCATGGGCATGATTTCAGAAATGTATGTGGCACTAATCCCTATCTTATCACCACCACCTTGCGCACCGTCCTGTCGCCGATGCGCACTATGTAGGTGCCGCTGGCGGGTGCCAGGAATTTCACCTTGTCCTCACCCTCGGCGCGGCGTTCCAGCAGGCGTCCGCTGATGTCGTACAGTTGCACGGGCATTCCCTCGGTGCCCTCCACGACAATCTCTGCACGGGTGGTGTACACCTTCATATTCGCCGGCGCGGCACCATCGATGCCGTTGGAGTTCATATATATCGTGTCGTAGATGTACACGGTGTCGTACGTATAGATATAATGGGTGATTGAGGTGGTGTCGTATATCACATGGACCCGCTCCGTGGTGTCGTAGAAATAGCGGTACAGCGTGTCGACGGTGTTGTAGGCATAGTAGTAATGGTGCACCGTGTCAAGCTGCACAATCCTCAGTGTGTCATACACAACTGTGGTGTCGTGGCGATGCTCTGTGCGGATGCTGACAATGGTGTCGAAATGGTACTGATGCGTGGTGTCGACAGTGATAAGCACCAGGGTATCCATTATTCGTGTGGTGTCGTATTGGAAGTTGTAGTGGTGCACCGTGTCGATGTTGACCACCGTCAAAGTATCGAACACCCGCGTGGTGTCGTAGTAGTAATGATGCAGGGTGTCGATATTGAGCACCATCAGGGTGTCGAATACCCGTGTGGTGTCGTATTGGAAGTTGTAGTGGTGCACCGTGTCGATGCTGACTACCATATAGTGGTTTAGCGTGTCGAAATGCACTATGGTCAAAGTGTCGCACACCCGTGTGGTGTCGTAGTGGTAGTGGTGCACTGTATCGATAGTCATCACCGTCAGGGTGTCGTACATCCGTACCGTGTCATATATATAATGGGTGATGGCGGTGGTGTCGTGCACAAAGACAGTGTCTGTTCCCATGTGCGAGTAGAGCGGTGTCAGTGTGGTGTCGGAGACGACCGTGATGTTGCGGGGGTTGTCGGTAATGCCGTCGGCCCATCCCGTGAATCTCATGTTCGGTTGCGGTGCCGCCATCACAGTGGCTGTTGCCCCATGTTGGTATTCTCCCGCACCCAGGCAAAGGGTGGCCGTCACGGTGTGCATGCTGTTGGTGTCGAATATGGCCACAAAGCCGGTGTCGCTCGTCAGGCGGACAGTGCGGGGATTGTCGGTGTTGTTGTCGTTCCAGTGGTCAAAGCGGAATCCGTTGTTGGCAGTGGCGCAAATCTGTGCTATCGGGTTGGAACAGTCGGGTTTGTTGAGAATCATCGCGGAGCCCATCTGCTCGTCTGCCGATGTGGCTGTGACGGTAAAAGTGCCGTCCTCGATGAAGTTGGAGAAATAGCTCCAGCGGGAATAGTAGGAGTTCGCGCTGCCGCACGGGATATATATGGGGATAGTGGATGGCACACCCTGGAAGATACCATTACTGCCACTAGTGCCCGTTAATGAAGGTGCTACAGAATTTAAGGAATGAATCTCTGATAATCCACTACAATTATAGAAAGCAAGAGCCCCAATGGAAGTGACGGGGCTAGGAATGATAACAGATGCCATGTTGATACAGCTATCGAAAGCTCTGAAACCGATGGTGGTAACGGACTGAGGAATGGTGACAGATGTTAAATTGCTACATCCAAAGAATGTTGCTGTGTCAATGGTGGTAATAGAGTTGGGGATGTTTATAGTGGTCAGATTGGTGTGGTTAAAAGCGAATTTTCCGATGGTGGTGACAGAGTTGGGCAGGGTGACGGAACTCAGGTTTCTGCAGAGAGCAAAAGCGTGGTTGCTGATGGATGTGACCGAACTGGGAATGGTGATAGAGGTCAAACCGCTACAGAACTGGAACGTTGCAGTACCAATGGAGGTGACAGAGTTAGGTATGATGACCGAGGTCAAACTAGTGCAACTGTCGAAAGCCCACCCACCGATGGAAGTGACGGAATTGGGTATGTTGACAGATGTTAAACTGCTACATCTAGAGAATGTACATGTGTCGATGTTGGTTACTAAACTGGGAATGTTAATAGAGGTCAGCCCGCTACAATAACAAAATGCGTTGCGGCCTATAGTGGTTACCGAGTTGGGGAGGGAGATAGAAGTTAGTGCTCTGCATCCCCAGAAAGCCCACGAACCGATAGAAGTAATAGAGTTGGGTATGTTAACCGAGGTCAAGTTAGTGCAGCTATCAAAAGCAGCACGACCGATGGAAGTGACGGAATTGGGTATGTTGACAGATGTTAAACTGCTGCAACCATAGAATGTTGATGTGTCGATGGTGGTGATGGAGTTGGAGATGGTGACGGAGGTTAGGCCACTGCAACGAGAAAAAGCAGTTCTGCCAAGGGTGGTCACTGAATTGGGAATGACAACGGATGTCAAAGCACGGCATCCGTAGAAAGCCGACCTGCCGATGGAGGTGACAGAACTGGGAATAGTGACGGAGGATAAGTTGCCGCAATACATAAAAGCCCACTTGCCGATAGAAGTGACAGAACGGGGAATGTTGACAGAGGTCAAACTTGAGCAGTCACAGAAAGCACTGTCACCGATGGAGGTGACGGAGTTGGGGATGGTGACGGAGGTCAGTCCGCTGCAATTGTAGAAAGCATTTTGGCCGATGGAGGTGACGGAGTAGGTGGCACCTCCAAGGGTTACGGTGGATGGAATCGTCAAGTTGGCCGGGACGCAGGACTCGAAACTGACAACAGCGACGGTGCTGTTAGTGATTAAGCGGTAGCTCAGGCAGCCAACAATGGCGGTGTCGCCGACAGTCACGGTGGGCGTGTTGTCGGCGGTAAAGTAGGCGAGGAAAGAGGTGTCGCCCGTCATGGTGATGGTGCGGGGGTTGTCGGTGGTGCCGTCGTTCCAGTGGTCAAAACGGAAGCCACTGTCGGGGG